>Ga0208373_1001573_pt1 | contig 29597 bp, 29 predicted proteins | sample RifOxyC2_FD_184036 | JGI IMG/M metagenome (GOLD analysis project Ga0208373, IMG submission 184036) | Soil microbial communities from Rifle, Colorado - Rifle Oxygen_injection C2 (SPAdes) | ecosystem: Environmental > Terrestrial > Deep subsurface > Rock core/Sediment | place: Rifle, Colorado... | reverse complement strand
TAAGTTAATCGGATTGGAGTTAAAGGAAAAGGATTTGGAGAAATTACTTCCTAGAATGGGATATGATTATTCAAAGGGAAAGGTTTCTGTTCCAGCCTATAGAACTGATATTTTGCATGAGGTAGATATAATAGAAGATATTGCAATTGCGTATGGATATGAAAACTTCATTCCGGAAATACCAAAAGTAGCCACAATAGGTGAAGAAAATAAAGAAAATCTAGTCAATAGCAAGATTTCAGATATTCTCGCAGGTCTTGGTTTTCTCGAAATATCCACATTGCATTTAATAAAACAAAATGAAATCCAGAAAGATGATAAGGACAAGATAGAAGTTCTTGATTCAAAAACAGAATACAAAATTCTAAGACCTAATCTCATGATTCCAGCACTGAGAATATTCTCAGAAAATAAAGATAATGAATATCCTCAGAATATATTTGAAATAGGAAAAGTCTTCAAAGTGAGTAAGAGCTCTGAAACGGGAATAGAAGAACTAACCAATTTGTTCATCGCATCTTCACCTGGAAAATTCACTGAAATAAAACAAACTCTTGATTATCTATTCAAAATGCTAAATAAAAAGTTCGAAATAAAAGAAATAAGTAATAAGAACCTAATAGAAGGCAGAACCGGCGCCATTCTAGTCAACAACAAAGAGATTGGATTCATAGGTGAAGTACATCCAGAGACTCTTAGCAATTGGGGAATAAAGATGCCCGTAGCACTTATTGAAATAAGCCTAGAAGATATAATATAAAGACATTTATTTAGTTATCTTAGGATTCTTGAGAAATGAAAGATTAAGTCTTCTCCCGCCCCAATCAATTATGTCCAAAACTTCAACTAATCCTGCCGCCCTCAATATAGCTTCTTTTCTTGGGTCTTTCTCCAAAATATCCTTAGGAACATCATCCCCATATTTGAAATCGATGACTGGTCCCGCACTATGTTCTGGATTAAATCTTACTCTATAAATCATATCACTTCTATATCCTCCCTCTTTATCAGTTTCAATAGGTAGAGGCAAAACCAATGCCCTTCCCATTCCTTCCCTCTCGCCACTGGCTTCTCTTAGATTAAATTCTGTCTTTAATATGCTTCTAGGAACTTCCAAATCATTTCCAGGTTTGCAAATCAAACAAATAGTATATCTCAAATCATCATACTTCTCTACCATAAAAATTCTCCAATAACACAACTTAAAAACCTTTCTAAGAAAAACATTTCGTCCAATAACAACTTCTAATTATCTAAAATAGACAAATTCTACTACCTCAGATAACTAAAAAATACAAAAATAATACAAAAAAGATTAAAATTAAACAGATCTCAGTCTATGCAGCTTTCTCTTTCTCTTTTCCTTCTTGAGTCTCTTTCTCTGCCATTTCCATCTCATCTGTCCTTTCTTCTTCCAACGTCTTGAACTTCTTTTCATAAATTCTCTAACTAATTATGGTTTTTAAAGCTTTTGAAGCCCCTTTTTAGCGCATTTCGATAGCCTTATAAGCCCAAGTTGACTTTTTAGAAGATGGCAGATTTTTGGGGAGTAATTGATACGGTAGTAAGAAAGGCAGATATTATCCTTCTTGTAGTCGACGCCAGAATGCCTGAACTGACAAGAAACGAAAGATTGGAGCAAATAATAAACGACAAAGGAAGAAGATTAGTTCCGGTTTTTAATAAGATAGATTTGGTTAAGCAAAGCGATATGAAAAAATTAAGATTACAATATCCCGATGCATTTTTCGTCTCGGGAGTACGAAATATAGGTCTAAGCAAACTAAAAGATGGTTTATTTAGGATTGCAAAAAGCATGAAAATTCAACTTCCACATATAGGGGTTGTAGGTTATCCAAATGTAGGCAAATCTGCGATAATAAATGCCTTGGGTCATAGAGCAAAAACTCAGGTTTCAAGCATCGCAGGAACAACAAAAGGAATTCAATGGGTAAAAGTAGGAAAATTAAGAATAATAGACTCTCCCGGGGTTATTCCCTACGATGAAAAAACAGAAGAAAAATTAGGAGTAATAGGTGCTAAAAATCCTGAAAAATTAAGAAATCCAGATGTTGCTGCAGTGGGAATAATAAAAATGTTTCTTGAAAAAAACAAAAAAGCTCTAGAAGATTTCTATAAAATAACAATAAACGATGAAGACAATGAACAAATTCTTGAAATGATTGGAAAATCCCGAGGCTTTCTAAAGAAAGGGGGGATAATTGACACAAATAGAACAGTCATCTCTCTTCTAAGAGATTGGTATAGCGGCAAATTAAAAATATAACTGCCAATCCCCTCAATATAAGTTAGTTCACCTCATTCATGGCTCTATAAACCTCTTAACCATATGAATCCTACTACAATAGATAACAATTCATTTGTTTTTCAATTAACTATTATTCCTTATAACTTCTTTAAATGTTGTAAATGCTCTTGGAACATCTTTTTCATTCAATATCAAAGTTAATTCAGTTAATGTTGAGACAGCTTCGACTATCGGAATGTTTTCCCAAGCAAATGCTCTTGTGATAAGATAAAAGAATCCAACCTCCTCAGTTGCAGATAAGGGCAATGAAGTACTTACTGCAGCAAGGTTATCTATTTCCTTAACTTTCTGCTCCTTTGAAAGAATTTCAATTATTTTCTTCTTATTCCTTTTATTTGATATTATTGTAACTTGAGTTATTCCCTGAGTCATTGAAAGAAAATCATTTTCGTGGTCTATATGATCATAAATTTCCTGAAGAAGTGAAAAAGTCCTTCTACTTTTCTTTATAGTTATCTCAAACAAATCAGATTTAACAAATACATCTGAATTTTTTGAAAATTTAGCCTTCCCCGTTGTTTTCCCCTCAAGCTTCTCAGCTAATCTTCTTAGAGCCATCATAACTGCAGATTCTTTTACGTTAGTTTTCAATTCCAATTCTATTCTCGGTCTCATCTCTTCAGCAAGAGCTGCATAATTTATCAAACCCCTGGACATGGCTTCCTGAATAAATGGATTCTCTTCCACTACCTTCTCTACTACTCGGCTTATAGTTACCATAAAAACAAGCAATAAACAGACTATTTAAATTTTGTTATTTTAATAACAAACAGTTATTTAATAGTAAATAGTTAAACTTCATATTGAATATCTTAATCCGATGAATTCTATTACAACAGATAATAACTGCTTTTTTTCTAATCCATTAAAATTAATCAATAATCAAAAGTATTCAACTTTATTCTATCTATTTCCTGTTTAAACATTGCAATCTTATCTTCTCCAAGCAACGAAGAATATTCATTTGGATTCGAATGCACTGCCTTCCCTAAACTTCCTGCCTGTTTTATTATCTTAGCTACGTCCGCTTCCAATAACGAAGTCTTTGAAAGAATTCTCCAGCCTTTTATTGGCACTAATTTTGTATTGGTTTCGAATGCAAGCGCACTTAAGATATTATTCGAATCTAATATTTCATCATAAGATAAAGAATCAAGCAATACTCTAGATTTCTTAGTATCTAATTTAGTATAATCTTTTATCACAAAATTTGTCTCCTTTTCAACTCCAACAATCAATTCTTTTAGTCTTGTTTTCATCAATATTCCCTCGCTCCCAAGTTCAATAACATACCTCTTCAAATCGTCAGAAATTTTCTGTATTAACTTTCCCTTTTGTATTACCGTCAATGCCTGATTCAAATTAGGATGATTTCTTAACTCTAATGCGTTCAATTTTTCTATGTGCACATCAAATAGTTCTCTTTGCTTTTCCAATAGTTGAATGTGCTCATTTGCCCTTCTTAGCACATCTGAGGTATTCTTTAGATTATATTTAAGAGTCTTATAAAATAGATTTATCTCATTCTTTCTCTCCGATATCGCTATAACAAGCCCCCCAGTCTGTTTTGCAGTCCTCTCAGCAGCTTTATGCCTTGTTCCAGTCTCTGAACTCTTTATCTTGCTATCTGGTGTAAGCATAACATTAGCCTGAGAAATTCTCTTTAAATCCTTAGAAAGGGTAATTGCGCCATCCATTTTAGTCAATTCCATCAGCCTCTGAGGCGTAAATCTGCAATTTACCCTAAATCCTCCATCCAACATGGAAGTAAGAGCGTTATTTTCAACTGCAATTAAAGCCCCTTTGCCTATCTTTAGAACTCCATCCAATGATGCTCTGAGATTCGTTCCAGGAGCAACCATTTTTAATATGGAAAAGAATTCCTCTTCAGTAACCTTCGCACTTCCATTTGTCTGAATTGGAACTATCGTCCCCTGCACTTCTTTTTTAGAGACATTTTTCTCACTTTTTGAAGAAACTTCGCTTTCAACTGAAACTTCTTCACCCTCTTTTTCACTTTCCATTGCTATTCTATGATATTCCTAGTATTTAATTTTTATGTAGTTATTTCCACAGTAAAAAATAGGTTTTAAATCTTGTTATTTTATGTAGGAGTGTGGTATCCGATAAATATTTCCTATTGATAAAATAAATCAACCTGACAAGTTAATTCTTAAACCCCTGCCTGAAATTAAAGAATTCTCATTCTTTTACAAAATTCTTATTATTGTTTAATCCTTTTAATAAATTAAAGAGGGTAATGATAAGTATAGCCGAGACTATTCCGATTATCCACCCTATAATTCCAATAGGAACAGTTTCAAATACTTTATTTAATGGAGAATAAATTACCAAGACTGTTGCTAAAATCGAAGTGATAGATGCATAAAAGAGATACTTGTTAACCCTTAGGGACTCAAAAGAGACTTTGTGCCTAAAAGACATAAAATTGTAAGCGTTTGCTATCTCTAAAAAGATTAAAGAGAGCAGAGTCGTTGTCCTTGCAAACTCAATCGTTTGATGAAGGATATTAAAACTTACAAAGAAAACAGACAAAGTTATGAATGCCATAGATATTCCAGCAGTCATAAGCCAGATTATAAGGGATTTACTTAATATCTCTTTCTTCTTTCTAGGTTTTTCATTCATTATATCTAATGATGAAGGAGTTAATGCGAGAGTTATTGCTGGAAGATCATCAGTCACAAGATTCATAAATAATATTTGTAATGCGAGAAGAAGAGGAACTTGCCAACCCAAAAAAGGAGCTAATAAAACTCCAATAAACAAGATCATTAGTTCAGCATAATTACATGATAATTGATAACTAACAAACTTTCGTATGTTGTTGAAAATAGTTCTCCCCTCTTTGATTGCCATAACTATTGTGGTAAAATTATCATCCTTCAAAGTTAAGTCTGCGACCTCTCTCGAGACATCAGTTCCATTTTTTCCCATTGCTACGCCAATATGTGCCTCCTTAAGAGCTGGGGCATCATTAACACCATCTCCAGTCATAGTCACAATCTCTCCATTGAGCTTTAATGCTTTAACAATTTTTAATTTATGCTCTGGTTTTACTCTTGCAAAAATTACTATTTCGTTTACTATTTTAGAGAGTTCAACTTCTGACAATTTATCCAAATCCTCACCTTCAATTATTCTACCTTGTAATCCAATCCTCCTTGAAATTGCCAGAGCAGTTTCTTTATTGTCCCCAGTAATCATTTTTACTTTTATTCCTGCTCGCAAACATATTGAAATAGACTCTTTTACTTCTTCTCTTGGGGGGTCTTCCATTCCGACTAATCCCAAGAAAACTAAATCTTCTTCAAAATGATCTTTGCTAAATGAATTTACTCTCTTATAAGCAACAGCGATAGTCCTTAAAGAACTTAAAGCAATGTCGCGATTAATACTAAGAATTTTATCTCTCTCCCTTTTTGTCAGAATGAAAACTCCACCCTCTTTCTGAACTCTTTTACATTTTGCTAACAATACTTCTGGAGCTCCCTTTGAAAAAACATAATTTTCTTGATTAAATTTACCCAATACTGACATCATCTTTCTTTTAGAATCGAAAGGTAATTCTTCTAATTTTTTAAACTCTAAATCTTCAGAATGAATATTTGCTTTCGCACCCATTATTAAAAGAGAAGCTTCGGTAGGAGCTCCATTTACCCTATATAACATATCTTCGCCCGTTCTTTCTATCTTTGCATCATTACAAATTACAGAACCTCTAATAAGCGTATCTAAAACTGCATGATTATTTGGATTTATTTTTTTATTATGCAAAATAAAGTCTCCCTCCCCCCTATAACCTACGCCCGTAACGTCAAATAAATTATTTCCAGCATAAACCTTGCTAACTGTCATCTCTCCCTTAGTAATAGTTCCAGTTTTATCAGAACATATTACTGTTGTTTCCCCCAGAGTTTCTATGATAGACATCCTATTCACAATTGCATTTTTCTGAGCCATCTTATATACTCCAGAAGCAAGAGCAGTGGTTAAAACAACAGGTAAACCTTCAGGAAATGCAGAAACAGCAAGGGCAATCATTAAAATCAACGCATCAATATAAAGACTTTCTGAAGGAGATTTTCCCATAATCATAAATAATCCAGTAAGCACAGAAAAAACAATAGCTATAATAGCCATATATTTTGAAATCTTATTTATTTTACCTTGTAAAGGAAGTTCTTTTTCTGCACTAGAAATCATGTTTGCTATGCTTCCAAATTTAGTATTCATCCCAGTATGAACAACTTTTGCGATACATTTTCCATTTACGACAAAAGTTCCCATAAACAAAACATTCTCTTCCGAATAGTCGTTATCATTTTTAACAGGGATCTTTTTTACTTCCCTAGATTCTCCCGTAAGAATAGATTCATTAATAAGAAGCTCCTTTTCTTCAATAAGAATACAATCTGCTGGAATTTTTTCACCACTTCTCAATAAAATAATATCTCCAGGGACTATTTCTTTTGAGAGAACTTCTTTCTCTTTCCCATCCCTCATTACTATCGAAATTGGCATGAGCATATTTTTTAGAGATTTAATTGCTCTTTCAGCCCTATATTCTTGGATAAATCCCGTAAATATAACTAAAAAAATGACTCCTAGAATTGCATAACCTGTTATTGCCTTACCAACAAAGAAAGACAAAGCCATAGCAACAAAAAGAAGATAAACAATGAAATTCTTCTTAACTTGCCTAATAAGTATTCTTATCGGAGAGACAACTAAATTATCTTTTATCTCATTCGTACCATAATCTTCGAGTCTCTTACTCGCCTCCTTATCGGTCAACCCTTCTTTTTTCATAATCAGATTAAGTTTAAAGGGTTTAAGAGACTTGTGGAACAAAATAAAATTTGACACAAACAAATCATAGAATCTCGATTAATTCTTTTTAAAAAATCTATAAAGTGGTCTTATTCCCAAAATCAATGAAACTACAAGAAACCAAACCCAATGTGTTTGAACCACCCAATTGGCAAACCCTGACCAAGCAGAAACTACAAAAAGTGCAAAAATCATAGACGCCCATTTCGTCAAACCTAAATCAATCACATCCATCCTCTTAAAATTTTTTTCAAATGCCATTCTACATCTCTTAGAACTTTCTAAGTATCTGAGCTTTAAATACTTATCTTTGTTTAAATTATAAAATTAATAAGATAATTATTCCCAAAGTATTTAGAAGAAAACTTATTAATGCTAGGATTTTTGCACTTATTTTTGTAAGTCCTGCAAGCATAATAACTCCTGCTTCATCTGGCAAGGGTGATGCAATTAAAATTCCTGCAAAAATATACATTAAATAAACTTTTATCTTCTCGGTAAAACTTTGCTCTATTACTTTTTTAATTTTAACAATGGTGGGTGAATTTCTTAATCTTTTAAATTCCCCTTCAAATGAGAACTTGATTGTGCTAAAAATAATCAAATCTGCCATCAATGCCCCCAAGCCCCCCACTAACCCTGTAAGCCAAATGTTTGAAGGATCCAAATTAATAAAAAATCCGACAGAAAAGGGTGCGGTAAAGCCAAAAGCAAACAATATGCCTGCAATAAAAATACCCACATAGCTTAAAGCTCCAAGATGAGAAACATAATCTTGAACAGATGGATTTCTAAAGAGAAGATACGCTAAGATTATCGCCAAGATAAGTAACATAATCTTGGGATATCTAAACTTAAAGAGTCTTTTCATCATCTTATGAAGAAGATAACCATTTGAACTATTGCTAAAAAAATAGCCAATGGATTAACAACCAATCCCGCCTTGACAAGATCGTCGTTAAGTTCTTTTTTTACTTTAAGAGTTATCATTAATCCAACGATTCCCATGACTGCTGGCAGAATCAGGGTATATATCTGTGGATTATTTGAATTAAAAAAAGGAATTACAGCGATGACCGAACCCCCTATCCCTAAAAAGAAACCGATATTGCTCAATAGAATTTCTTTGCCCATTTTAAACCCTCATAACCTCCAAGATACCCAGACTTATATATCTATTCTTTATAATATCTAATCCTGAAGAGCCTTCCCGACATGCCTCTTCAATTTCTTTTCTTTTTTCATTTTTTCATATATGCTCATACCCAAAGGAATACCAATAGTCATACTAATAATTAATGCGACAATAGAACCAATAATCCAAAGAATTACTTTATAAAACTCTACAAAGAAGAGCATATTTACCCCTATAGAATACAAAGCAGTAAATATAAATGTCATATGTACGATGAAATCAATGACAACAAACATTCTGTTCTTAAACTCAAAATTATAATCTTTTGATCTTTCTCTTATCAACCTAGAGGTATAAACGCCCAATAAGACAATAACTATTGCAACGATATATTTTGGCAGGGCTTTTAGGAGATCTTCTACCAATGTCTTTGTAAATTCCAAATCCAATACTACTAAAGCCCACCTAAAGAAAATAAGAAAAGCAATCAAACTGATAAACCACGATATAAACCTAAGAGAAATTTTAAGTATATTCCTTGATTCAGGATAAAGTTCAAAGAATCTCATAATTCTATTTGAGCCTTTGTTAAGAAATATTAAAGTAATACTTGCTATCAAAACCCCCACAACTAGCAAAAGTGCCGAATAAATTATTTCATCGTTCATCGCTTACCTCATGGTAATAATTTATAGTTCTTCTTGCTATTAAATTCCAATCAAATGTTTTTGCCCTTTTACTTGCTTTTTTTCCAATCATAATACATTCATCCCTATTTTCCAATAATTCTCTAACCTTATAAACAAACCCCTTTCTATTTGAAATAACAAATCCACAATCTCCAACTACTTCTGGAACTCCTCCAACCTTAAACGCAACAACTGGTCTTCCACTAGCCATCGCCTCAAGAATGCATAACCCAAAAGATTCATATTTTGAAGGTTGAATGTAAACCTGACAAGTTCGATAGAGTTCTTTAAGGGTATCTTGGTTTTGAGGTCTATCTATTATCTTTAATCTCTCTTTATACTTTTCTTCCATTTTTTTTATGTGTTCTCTCATCTCCTTCAACTCACCAGTTGCAGGGCTACCTGGGCAAACTGCTGTGAATGTCGAACCTTCAACAGACATTATCTTGGGGATAAGCTTTAAGATTACGTCTATTCCCTTTTCCTTACTAAATCTTCCCACAAATAAAACATTCTTCTTTCTTATGGAAGTATAATCAAACAACTGCAAGTCCACCCCATTTGGAATTACTATCTTTGACTTAAGTTTATACTCTTTTGTTCCCTCCTTTAATAAGTCATTTGATACAAATATTGCTCCATCACAATAATTAACAGTATGTTCTATCCATGAGATGAGGTCTTCAAACTGCTTCTCCTCATTACTTAACTTTTTAACTCTTATCTTCTCTATTGCATGAAAAGTATGAATCCATTTTATACCATATACTTTTCTTATTATAAATGCAGCCTTCGTAAGAGCCCCGTGAGTATGAACTACATCAAATTTACTTCTTGAATTCTCTCTTATCATCTCTTTCACAACTTCAGATTCAAATATGTCATATTCGAGCCTTCTCTTAGAAAAATTATCTCTAACAGATGTTAAAATTTTACCGATGGTATGGATAATCGCACCATTATCTCTATAGGTTCCGTCCTCGTCTCCATGACAAAATATATGAACTTCGCAACCATTTTCTACTAAAAATTTTGCAAGATTTTGGACATGAATTCCAACCCCTGAGATTGTCGGTTTTTGATAATAATAACTAATCAAAGCAATTTTTAATTTAGGTTTACTAAGAACATCTATTAATTTCAAAGTTCCTCTTGAAACATTCTCTCCTATCTTCGCTAACAAAGATAAATATGATTGAGTCGTCATGTACATCTTTTTATATGTTTATCTCATGAAAAATCACTTTAAAAAGATTTACCACTTTCGATATTCATATTTGATTACTCAGATTAGCCCCACCTAGATATCTTCCCAAATAAGATCCCTCAGGTTACAGAAAACCGCTATCTTGTCGAGAATTTTATCCACTAAAATGTGACACTTCATTTTTCTGACATCCCAATTAATATCTTTTTCATGCTCGCCAATTCTTCTTTTATCTCTAATAATACGAGAGGTAGTTGCATTTTTTGTCTACACAAATCAGAAATAGTTGTGCCTGACTCCAACGCTTGCTTTCTAAGTTTTTCTAATAAATTTGTTTCAATACGAAGTTGAACTAAACAATTTTTTCTCATCGACTTTAGAATTTTAATGGTAAATAGTTTGTGGGAGGCTTATACGGCGCCGTATAAGCCCTCTTTAATCCCTATTCTTCCAAACTTTCTTCGTAGCCATCGAGCAATTCTTGTCCTTCTTCGGATTCAAAGTCGACAAAATCAAGACATGGTTTGCTTTTGTCAACCTTTCTGAATTGCTTTAATCTCGTGTCTACAGTATATCCTTTATACTTAGGCAATTCTTTTACCATTTTAACCTCCTGTTTTATATTTAGTTGAGCGTCTTGTTTCTTTTTCTCAGCACATTCCAGAATCATCTTCAATCTTGAGAGAATTTCTTCAACAGCCTCTTCCATTTTTCTTCTCCTTATTGAATTTCTTAGTTTCATTTCCCCAGCAATCCCAACCTTTAACGGTCTGACGAGCAAATAATTCTATTCTTGGTAAATCTCCTAGAATCTGGACAATCTTGTCTCTCACTTCATCGGGCTTACGACTATGTTCCCTCAGTGGAGACATTACAACTTGGGCAACTTTATTCGATTTTCTTTTTAGTTTACCCCTAAATCCCAATAAACATATTTCAGCGTTAGCTCTTGTCCAATTGCCTAATCCGAAAAAAGGCTTTCCATTATTCTTATTAGTTTTAATCCATGTAAATGCAACAGTAACATATCTGAAACCCCATCTTTTTAGAGTTTCAATGCATTCAGGTAATATTGGATAAGTAGCCCATAGAAATAAAGCGCAATCTTTATCTGCAATCTTATCTATCGGAAAATTATAAATCTCCTCAATTGGAACACATTCGTATTGATCCTTAACAGCTCCGTATTTCCAAGGAGGATCAGCATAAATGATGTTATATTTCTTATTTATTCTTAGATTCCATTTGAATTTACTTAATTTCATAAAGACTTATTAGAATTATGATATAAATACTGTCAAGGGAATTTTTAAACGTTTAAAAAAACGTTTTTAAAAACGTTTTTTTTATCCCTTGTTCATATATAAACGATTTCTGAGTTGGGATTTTATGAAAGATTGTATAGTATGTAAAAAAGCATTACAAGGAGATTGTGAAATCTGTCAAAGTTGCCTGACTTTTCTAAAGTGGAAATATGGATCTAAATATAAGGTAAAAATTAGAGATTTCAGGCAACTGCATAGTAATTCATACTCAACTAAATGCCACAGGAGGAAAAAATGAAAAAGCAAACGCTAGCGTTAGTTGGTCTAGTATTGGTTGCAAGTTTTATGGCTATGCAATTTGTTATGGCTGTTGACTTCAACCAATCTATATCTGCGCAGGATAAAGCATCGTTCGACCAAATCTTATCGCCAGTTATGAAGATATACAATCTCGTAAAGTATAGCGCAACAGTTCTTGCAGTTGTTGTGCTTCTTTTCGCAGGTGTTACCTATATAACTTCTGGAAGCGATTCTGGAAAACGACAGCAAGCCAAGAATATGGGAATGTATGTCGTTATAGGATTGATTGTGATTTGGGCTGCACCGTTAATCGTCAACTTTATTGTTGGAGGATAACATGAGAAAGAGCTTTTGGCTTGGGAGTTTTGCATTACTTATAGTTCTGCAAGCTCCCTTGCTTCTTGCGTTGGACTGCAACAGCGTTTCTCAGCCTAATTACAACACTTGCATGGGAATACTAAATACAAATCTCACAGATGCAGAAAAAAGTCTTTTAATATCAAACTTAGATTATTCCAGTAAATTTTACCCAGATCATTCTTTCATTTATCAAAGGAATACTTTAATTTCTACTCCAAATCCATCTAGCGGAACTTATGTCTATAATGGACAATATGTTAGGAATGCTTGGGTTAGTTTATTGGTAGCAATGCCCTCGATAATTTACAATAATGCCCTTTATGTCCCAAACAAAACAACTGCATTAACATCTTACTCTTATCAAGTTTCAGTTCCTTCTAATTATTATAGTTCGGGATATCCCTCAACAAGTTCTGGAGATTGCAAGAGAATCTATACGCTTACTCAAAATACTCAAGATAATAGTGTTTATGTAAATGGAAACTATCAAGGAAGTGGAAAATTAGTCTCCTGCAGTATTAATCAAGGCTCTGAAATTAAATCTGTTTATAGTATATTTGTTGGTGTAGATATTGACCATTACTCTTGGAATAGATATTGTTGCAGGCGTTCCAATACTGGAAGATGCACAAAATATTGTTATGACTGCAATTATAATTATCAACAGCACACGCAAGACAATCCAACACTTTTAGATAGCTTAAACGTAAAATACTCTAAGAGCAACTTATTTGCAGATGTTAAATCAATAAATTCCTATGATTCCACTAAGTTTGCATTAAATTATAGTAATTCAATCAAATTAACATTCCAAAACTCCGAGTATAACTTCTACCAATATGTTTACTCTATTAATTATTCAAAATACCCTTATTATTTCTATACTCTAAAGGCAGATGACTATAAACAAGAGAGTTCGACAAATATTTTCAGAGATGGAAATGATTTCATAATAAAAAATACTAATAATTGCACAATAAAAGCATTTGATTGGTTTTATACAATTCAGAAGTCGTGCATTTTAGATAATTCAAGCACCGCCATCTCGATTAGCACAGATAAATTAAGTTATTTTGAAGGCGAGGATATAATTGTTTCAATTTTGCCCTCAAATGTTGTAGTTTCTTTAAACTATAACAATCAAACAGTCTATGCTTTGGGAAGTTATACGTTTAAGGCAAATGTTTCAGACAATCAAATCTTAGCTAACTACAAGGCTTCAAGAGCAGATAAGATAATATTTGTTTCTGATGGAAGTAAATTTGCATTAGCATTGAAACTCATTTGGCTTTTCCTTTTCATCCGTTTGATGTATAAGTTACTTCGGAAATATTGGAGGAGATTATAATGGCAGATGAATGTGGATTAATGAATTTAGCAAGCTGTATTCCTCAGAAGATATACGATTTCCTTATAGGATTACTAAATGCTCCATTGCAACCTCTCTTGGATTTAACAAAATCATTAATGACTGAACCAATTAATCTATCTGTATTTGTATCTCTTTGGGCGGTTATCCTCTATGTTATTTCAATATTCTATGGATTGCTGATGTTTTACGCAGGATTTAACTTCATTATTTCAGGATATGATGCAGTAAAAAGAACAAAGGCAAAAGAATGGTTTATGAATATCTTTATTATGATTGTTTTAGTTCAGGCATCTTATTTCCTTTACTCTTTAGTCATTGAGATTAACAGCTATTTAACTGCAGGAATGATAAACCTCGTAGACCCAAATTTCTTCTTATTAACGGTTGATAATATAGTCAATATAGGTCTGCAGTTCTTTTTTGCTATTTTCTATGTTCTCGTGCTTATTTTCACAGTTCTCTTTTTAACTTTGAGATATCTCATTGTAGCTTCAGGAATTATATTTGTCCCAATAGGAATATTTCTTTATTTTATTCCCCCATTGAAAGATTACGGAAAATTAATACTTAGTTTCTTAGGAGTATGCATATTTGTCAGTTTCTTTGATTCAATAATACTCTTAATCTCATCGAGATTGATAAGCATTCCATTATTTGCTAACTTCAAGATATTGGTAATGATCTCAGCTTTTTCAATCGCTAACTTTCTAATGTTTTACTTTATGCTGTTCTCAATAATAAAGTCTGCTATAAGAACAGTCGATAGAACAATGGCACCTATTGTAGCGGTTGCTAAATATTTCGCTTAATGACATATCAAATACCTCAGCAATTGGAGTATAAAGAGAAGATAATGTTTGGATTGACGTTCAAACAGCTAGCTTATGCTTTCGGATTTGGGTTTATCTGCATAATGCTCTTCAAGTTCATAAATTTTGACTATGTGAGATATCCCTTAATCATGCTTTTTGCGACAACTGCAATCTGTTTCATATTCTTCGACTTAGAGGACTATATTAAAAATTACTGGATTTTTCTTAAGTTCCAGAGAGTTTCAAAGGGAGATCCAAAACTTCAGGAATTTATTGGAATAAAAGAGATAACCGATAATCTAATCGTAACATCAAAAGGTAAAAAGATTGCAATCCTTAAAGTCCAACCATTAAATTTCAGCTTAAAACCAAAACCAGAACAGGAAGCGATAATATTTTCTTTTCAAAAATTCCTTAATTCTTTAGACTTCTCAACCCAAATATTGATGCTCACAGAAAGCATAAATCTTAATGATTATCTGAAGATACTAAAAGCAAAGCAGAGTAAAAAGGAATTTAAGAAAATTTTTAATAGCTACAAGAAACATCTACGCAATACCATAACCTCTAAAAAATTAATGAATAGGGTCTTTTACATAATAATTCCTGAACAAACAGACATAGGTATTCAGACAGATATATGTATTGAAAGACTTTTTTCGATGAATCTTAAAGTCCAAAGATTAGGAAACAAAGAACTAAAAAACGTTCTAGTAAAATTCTTCTCTGGAAATGGACATGGGAATATGATAGAATCTATTTGTCCAGAAGTTATTGATAATCAAACTGATTTTATTAAGGTTAATGAGACTTTTTACAGAATTATTTATGCTTCTGGGTATCCGAGGTTAGTTGAAGAGGGATTTTTAGATAAAATTGTGAGTTCATTGGCAGATTTTAACTTGAGCATCCATATCAAACCATACCCCATTGATAAAACGCTTATAGACTTAAACAGAGAATTACAAAAACAGCAGGCTGATCTTTATGCCTTGCAATCAAAAGGAATAATTAATCCCAGTTTAGAAATTCAGTATAGAGATACAAGACAAACATTAGAAGATTTGCAAAAGGGAAAAGATAGATTGTTTAATGTTGGTCTTTACATCTCATGCAAAGCAGATTCTATTGAAGCCTTAAACAAATTAACCAAAAAAGTGGAGTCTGAGCTAAATAGCATAATGATTATCCCAAGAACTGCAACTTTCAGAATGTTGCAGGGATTTAAGGCATGTGCGCCATTGGGTATAGATTCCCTAAGTATGCACAGAAACGTTACCACGGAGGCTTTGTCGGCTTTTTTCCCCTTTACAAGTCAGTTTCTGCAAGTTGATAACACTGGCGTTTGGTTAGGCTCGAATAATAACAATATCCCTATAATAAAAGATATTTTCAATCTTCCAAATCCCAATGGTTTAGTTTTGGCGCAATCTGGTGGGGGAAAGTCTTACTTTTGTAAATTATTAATCACCAGATATCTGCTTAATGGCACAAAGGTTATAGTTATCGATCCGCAGGGAGAGTATAGGGGTTTGGTTAAAAAGTTTGGTGGAGAGATAATCAATTTATCGAGGGACTCAAAGACAATGATTAATCCATTGGATTTAATGGGACACGATTATGCAGAAAAAAGGCTTAGTCTTATGGATTTAATGCAAGTTATGCTTGGAAAACTCAGCGAGCCACAGAAAGCGTTTATTGATAAGGCAATAAGCGAGGCTTACAAAAAGAAAGGGATTCTTGATGAGGCAAGCACTTGGAACAATGAACCTCCAGTTCTGAAAGATATTCTTAAAGAACTTCAGAAGATTGAGAAGAAATCGACTCAGATGGAAAAAACAACTGTAAAGAGCCTGATTAATAGACTTGATATGTATGTAACTGGAGTTTTCAGTTTTCTTAATAAACACACAAGCATAGAATTTGATAATAAATTTGTCTGCTTTGATATTGGAAATCTACCTAAACAGGTCAAACCAGCAGTTATGTTTCTCGTTTTGGATTATGTTTACATGAAAATGAAGTCTGATCTTGACAGAAAAATTCTTCTTATTGATGAGTCCTGGGCATTGTTATCTAGAACAGAAGACGCAGGATACATATTTGAAATCGTAAAAACCTGCAGAAAGTTTAATATGGGTTTGCTACTTATTAATCAAGAAGTTGAGGGTTTATTTACAACCTCTGCAGGCAAATCTGTCCTAGCCAATTCGGCTTATACTTTATTGATGAGACAAAAGCCTGCAGTTATAGATAATATTTGCAATACATTTAATCTAAGTCCATCCGAAAGATCGCACTTACTTACTGCTTCTGTTGGAGAAGGTTTATTGATTATGGAAGATGATCACAGCAAGATAAAAGTCATTGCTTCTCCTGAGGAACACAAAGTAATCACAACAAAGGCTGATGAAATTCTAGATCAAGATAAACCAAAGGAAAAAACAGTTGTTAATTCAAAAGGTAAGAATGTTGTGATAAAAGTTGATTCAGATAAAGGAATTTACAAATATAAGAGTCTGAATGCTGATGAAAAGAAATATCTTACTAACTGCGGATATAAAGTTTCAAAACATAGAAGCATGGGTTCAAGAGTATATGAAACATATATGCTAAGACCCAGTTTTAATGAGTCTCCAAATCATTTCTTTGTGATTCAAGACATAAAAAACTTCTTGGAAAAGAGAGGAATATCTGTTCAAACATTCACAACTAAAAAACCAGATATAGTTTTCAAATATAAAGATAAAGAATATGCTATTGAAGTCGAAAGTGGTAAGACAATAGCTCATGATAAGAAAAAGATTGCTAACAAGGTTGAAGAATTAAATAAAAACTATAAAAATTGGTTTTTTGTTGTATTAAGCCAAGAAGTAGTCAGTAGATATAGGAAATTTGGAGATGCAATTGATGCTAGATACCTTAAAGAAAAGCTTTCAAAGCTCCTCGGTTGATTCACAGCACCCTGCTAGATATAGTCTCTATAAGGGGGGGTGCTGTGTTGCGAATTAGCTAATCATTTGCCCTTCAACTTCAATCTTGTAAGTCTTTAGAGTAGCATCACCAATAATCTTATCAATTTTAGAAACTACTTCAACGAATTCTGCCTCATCTTTAACTAAGAATGAATAGTAGAGATTAACATATCCCACTGCTTTGATAAAGAAGTCAAATCTTGGATCATTATTTGCATACTCAATAAACTCTTCAATTTGTTTGCTATAAGAAGGATCTAATCTCGTAATGTAAATATATCCTTTGTATCCCGTTTTTTTCATATCAATTGTAGGATAACATCTCTCAATTATATCATTTTCAAACAAAAACTTTAATTTTTTTACAATGGTATTGGTAGTTGTTTTTAATTCTCTAGCTAATTTAACCACTGGCGTTCTGGAATCTTTTCTCAAAATATCTATTATTTTCCATTCCATTTCCTTTAGCTCAAAGTTTTCAGGATTTCCCTTGATATCACATTGTGCTTTTTTATTTGGATTCAGAACTCTTCCAAAATAGGTATATGACTTTACGCTCTGGAATGAGATATAATTCTTAAGATGTTTTTTGAATCGAGTTATAATCTTAGTTTGTATCTCATCATATCTTTCAATAGTTTTAGTCCAAACGGAAAGATAGATTCTCCACTCACTTACTTCACGCAACATATAGCAACAACTGACTTCCTTAATATCGGTAATAGCCTTAAGATATTGTTCAACTTCTTCTGTGCTTACATACTTTAAGTCAAGATAAAGAGAATGTCTGCTATATCCTAATTTTGGATAGTTAATATTAACCGTATATTTTTTTATTACTTTTTCATCCTCAAGTTTTTTGATTCTATAGCTTACTGTCTGTTGAGGCAATTTGACGGCTTTAGCTATCCTAGAAAGAGGTTGCCTGCAATCCTGCAACAATTCAAATAATATGAGTTTGTCCTTCTCATCCATAAAATTGGTGGAACTAGCAGGGTTTTTAAGCTTTTCTAATGTTTTCACCAATATTTTAATCGATTTGTTTATAAGCTCTTGATTTTAGTTATTACTAGCCTACAGGGAAAAAATGGGTGCAAAAAGATGTGATGCCCAAACCCTATGGAGACAAAAGTCCTTCAGCCAAAGAAGACGACGCTAAACATAAAGGGAAGAATCTCCTATACTGAAGCTGATCAGGCTTGGAATATGATTAAACTAAAAAAAGAACTTCTTAATGAATTCGCAGATTTAAAAGAAAAAAGGTCAAAGTTCCTATATCAAATGTTATTTTATAGAACTTATGCAGAGCTTGAAAAGCTTGTAAAAAAGATGAAAAAGGAAGAATCTGCTCTGCCTATTCTGCTTTTCTTAGAGAAGGAAAGGATTATTTAGGTTCAATTTTCCTTAGTTTAATTTCTCCCTTTCTAGCTTCAATATCTAAATCATCTCCAGCTTTAAATTCTGCAATCAATAATTTATCTTCAGGCAAGTCTATGCGAAAACGATGATAAATTTTGTTCTTATACTCTCTGGTTTTTACTTTAACAATTTTCATAGTATATTAACCGACATGGACTATATATATTTTAAGGGTCAAAAGGTTTATAAAGTTTAAGGGTCTAAAAAACATGAGTAAGAGATGATAAAAATAATTAAAAACAAGAGATATCCGCTAATAAGCATGAAAGAAGAAGGTGAAAGCATGAGCGATGCTCTTAACAGATTGTTTTACCTAGAGAGAGGCATTATCGAAAAAATTATTTTAGATCCTATTTTATTAAAACGGTTTAACCCACCCTCCAACCAAAATACCAATCTAATTAAAATCATGCTTTATAATAATGGAGAATATAATATTCCTCATCAAGTTCATAAATATTTGATTGGTTCATTGATTAAATTTTATTTTGGGTCATTGAATACCTCTGAATTAATCAATCATATTCATAGTTTAAATGGTAATCTTATAAAAGATGGAGAATTTGATATTGATCTTAATAATTTACTAAAAGAATTTCCAAAATCTAAGATACCTGTCTTACTTGATCTTTTACATGTTAAATTTTTGAACACTGAGTTTATATATGAAAATGGAAAGATTAACCTTAAAAAATCAAAAATAGCATTAAAAGAGAAAGGAGCAGTTTATACAGAAAGAAAAATCGTTAGAGATATTACCCAGAAAGCAATAGAGAATAAATTAAAGTCTGGTATGATGTTAAGTGAATTAAGAATACTTGATTTTGGTTCTGGGACTGGAAGGTTTTATGAATCTGCCTTAAATTATTTAACTGAATCTAAAGGACTTTCAAGAAGAGAAAGCATTAAACTTGTTTATGCAATAGATCTTGATCAAATAGCGATAGATATCTTAAAAATTAAAGCATTATCGTTTCTAGATTCTAACTCTCTGAATGATTTAACCATAATAAATCAGAATGTAATTTGCAAAAATATGCTAATCACATCCGAATTTGAACTAAATACAAATAAGTATGTAAATTATAAAGAGGATTTTAAGAGTGTTTTTGATAACCCTGGCGGTTTTAACGTTATAATATCCAATCCCCCTTATTTTCTATTAAAGGTTAATAAAAAAGAAAGCAACTTAGGAAAAGACTACGACAACCAATTAATCAAAAAATTGGAAAAAGAACTCGCCTATTTTAGAAAATCTGCAAATTATAACCTCTCAGTTGAGGGAATGTTAAATTATTATAGGTTATCTATAGAAATGATGCTTAATATTTGCTCAAGAGATGCTGAACTGGGGATTATATGCCCGTCGAGTCTTTTTGCAGATACAAGTTCAAAAAGGTTAAGAAAACATTTACTACAAGAGAATAAAATAAGGGAAATAAATTATTTTCCAGAATCTAGTCGTTTATTTGAGAACGTTTCTCAAGCAACAGTTATTTTTTACCTTCAAAAAGGAAAACAAACTGACGAAATCAAAATTATCACAAATAGCTCTGACTTTACAATAAGTTTTGATCTTATTAAAAAATCGTTTGGTTCAAATTATGAAATTCCGTTTATTGACCGACAAGGTTGGAATATTCTGGAAAAATTATCAAAGTTTAAAAAAATAAAAGAAATGAGTAGTATCAGGAATAGAAGAGGCGAACTAGACCTTACGCTTCACAAACAATTTATTTCAAAAAACAATACAGGTTATAGACTAATAAGGGGTAATATGATTTCAACAGAAGGAATTATTGATAAAAATAAAGAATTTGTTGATATTGATAGGTTCATTGCTAGCAAATCTAATGAGTTTGTTAAGAATGATTTTAATAAAAAAAGGCTAATTTGCCAACAGATATGTAACCTTGATTGTAAAAAAAGATTAAATTTTATATTATCTGAAGAAAAAGATATCCTCGGTAATTCATGCAATTACATAATCTCTGAAAATGAATCTCATTTAAAAAAATTGAGTAAAATACTAAATAGTTTCTTGTTGGATTGGAGATTTAAGATTACCAGTAGTAATAACCACATAAATAATTATGAGCTTGAAGAATTACCTCTAATTGATTTAGACCTTTTTCCAGATAAACTTCCCGAAGAAAATATTGAACTAAATAAGAAAATATGCGAGCTATACAATTTAAATACTGAAGAGAAGGAATACATTTTGTCTAATTATATCAAAGGAGAAAGTCACAATGAAAATACATAATCACATTGCACCGAAATTTAGTGAAATGGAGTTAGAAATGGTTAAACACATTCCTCCTGGAGGAAATTGGCAAAATATACCCGTAACAGTTCCTTCACAAAGATTAGCCCAAATAAGAAAAAGCGGAGGGAGAACAACATATTATGGGAGATTAAGATTTGACAAACCAAGTTATACTATTGCAACATATTTTAATCGAATGGGAAATGGCTGTCACATCCACCCCAAACAAAACAGATTAATTTCGATAAGAGAAGGAGCTAGATTACAGTCATTCAAAGATTCATTTATTTTTATTGGATCAAAGACTTCGCAATATAAACAAATAGGTAATGCTGTGCCAACATTACTCGCCAGAGCTGTTGCAGAACTTATCGAACCCCATATTGAAAATAAAACATTTATTGACTTATTTGCTGGAGCAGGAGGAATGTCGCAGGGGTTTAGTCTTCAAGGATTTCATCCAAAGGGTGCTATCGAAATCATAAAAAATTATTTTGATACCTATAAGTTTAATCATAGTCAAGAGATACCTCAAGAAAATATGATTTTGGGGGACATAACTATCGGAGAAAATAAAAATAAAATAATAGAAATTGGGAAAAAAGAAAAGATAGGAGTAATAATTGGCGGTCCGCCTTGCCAGGGATTTTCCACTGCGGGATGGAGAAACCCTGATGATAAGAGAAATCAACTGTTCAAAGAGTTTGTAGATATTGTTAAGCAGGTAAAACCTGAATTTTTTGTAATGGAAAATGTTTTAGGTATTCTTTCTATGAGAAAAGGAGAAGCAATAAAAGAGATAGTTCAAAGTTTTGAAGAGGTAGGTTATCACGTTAATCCTCCCATGAAACTTAAGGCAGAAGAGTTTGGAGTTCCACAGAGAAGAAGAAGAGTACTTATCATCGGTTCTTTAAAAAATATTAAGTTGGAACAACCAAAACCCCTATTTTCAGATACAGATGTTTCATTACCTACCCCTATAACAGTTGAAGAAGCAATTGGAGATTTACCTCCATTGGAGCCAGGGACAGGAGTAGAGATTATTGATGTTGAGCAATCCAAATTATCTACGTATGGAGAATTCATTCAGAATAAAATAAATTTTGAAGAGTTTTATCGAAGAGTTAAGAATCTTCAGCGGTAATTACTCTCAATTCCGATTTATCAAATTCTAATGCTAATTTGTCTGCTATTTTCTCTATAACATCAATTAAATATTCTTTTGCTTCTACTTCCTTCTTATTCTTTAAGAGAGTTAAAATATGGTTAACCCCTTGGTCTGTCTCGGCATCAATTAAATCAAGCGTTCTTCGATTTGTTTTGTCAGAATATTTCTCAAGGTAAAAAAGAGATTTTCGTATATATCTGTTTGCACTATTATCATACTGCTTTTTGTTTCCTTTAATTTTTATCATTTTGGTGAAAGTTCCATCCTTGCAATTGAAATTCTCAAAAGATATTGAAAATTTTGCATGCTCTGGATGAAGAAATCTTTTTGATAAAAATGAATCAAACCCTGCTTTATGTATAAGATACAAAATCCTCAAGACATAGTGCATATTTCTTCTCATCAATTTGCTTAGTGCTAAAGCATCCTCTGTAGTTTTCACCCTATTTTTAAGTTTATCCCAAATATATTTTGAATGCCATGAAACTACTTCTTCCCCATTTAATTCGTCTTTTATCAGAAGGGCAACATCTTGCAATGTCATTCGATTATTCTTTGCAGAATTATCGCTAGCAGTCATTGGATTAAAACGAGGTCTGTGACAGAAACCTAAAGAGATGGGTCCAATATGATCTGGGCTGATTTTATTTTTTCTGAATACTTGCATAAGCCAGCTTGCTGATTTCCAATCTCCATCAACCCAGAATTCGTATGCCCTTCGGTCTTCACCATATCTTTGTAGATTTTCCTTATGCCTTCCAGTATCTTCTTTACTTCTGCAACATAAATTATAAGAATGATATCCATCAAATCGATCTGGTGCATTGCTCATCGCTCCAGGGCTAAATGTTCCTTTCCTATTTTTATAAACGTAATCTAGTTTTAACACTTTCCCACAGACTTGACAAGGTTTTTCCCCAGTAGGATGTATCTTTCTTGCAACTTTAGATATCCATTTACCTTCTTTAGGAATACCTACCTCTTCTCTTTTCTTATCCCACCACTTCAACCTCTCTTGACCTAACTCAGATTTCCCTGGCACAACCCATCTAATTGAGCCATCCTTTTTGTAGGGAGAAGGCATTCCCTTGTAATTAGGATGATTTACAATAAATTTCATGTACTCAACAAATTTCGGATGCCAATTTCGCTCTTTTCGTGCCATGGTCAAATTACCTGCTTTTTTAAGAATACTAAGCTATAAAAGCTTATCTCGGGCAAAATTTAAAAGGCTATTGAGTTCTCTTAATAGATGGCTGTTCCATCAAGAAGACTACGAGCAGGGGCAAGAGAAATAATGAATCGACGATCAATAGAAAATAAAAAAGAAGAAAAACCGTCAGAGATTACTCAAACCGAGCATGAAGAAAGATTGAAAACATTGAGAGAAGCAGGATTGTTAAAATAAATGAAATTTGGATTAAAATATTAAAAAACTCTCGTATTTCCGATTATAATAAAGCTTAAAACCAACTACTTTCTGTTTAATCCATGAGAATATCTCAAGTTAATATTGAGGGGTACAGAAATTTCAAAAAATGTAAGATAAACTTTGAAGATAAAACTCTAATAATTGGCGCAAATGAGGTTGGAAAATCTAATCTGTTATACGCTTTAAGATTACTCTTAGATCGTAATTTATCAGAATTTGATCTAGAACCGCAAGATTCTGATTTTCATGCCCATTCCGAAGCAAACGAAATTCGCATTACTATAAAATTTGAAGATGTTAAAGAAAGTTGCGTATTAGCTAAATTAAAAGAAAATGTAAGTGATTCTTCTCAGCTTTTTCTACAATACTACGCATCAAGAGATTCACAAACGGGAACAAGGAAATATTCCCTTTTAGCTGGTTCAGAAGAAAATAAACTAGAAGAAATTCAGGGAAGATTTTATCTGAAAGTTCTTAACATTCGATTTATTGGAAGCAATAGAGAGTTATACTCCTACATACGAAAGGAGAAAGAGTTCTTACTGCAAGAAGCAAAAGAAAGAAGAACCGAAGTTGAAATTTCTGAAGATAACACCAAGTTTTCTAAAATTAAAACAGATTTGAGTAGCATCAACAAAGAGATAGGGAACTTAGCTTTTATTAAAGGTGCAACAAAAAGTTTGAATAAAGAACTATCAGATTTATCAATACAAAATGAGAATAATGAAATTATCTTTGATGCTGGGTCTGCAGACCCTTCAAGATTCGTTGAGAACATTCATTTGGCTCGAAATGTAGATGGAAAATTATTAGATATTGGGGGAGATGGTAGAAACAATCAAATATTCTTGGCTTTATGGGCAGCAAAAAATGAAATTAGAGAAGATAACCCATCCGAAGTTGCTATTTATTGTATAGAAGAGCCAGAAGCCCATTTGCATCCTCACCAGCAAAGAAAGCTATCTGAATACCTCACTAGAAAATTAAAGGGACAAGTAATCCTAACTTCACATTCTCCGCAGATTGCTGCAGAGTTCTCACCAAATTGGCTGGTAAGATTGCACGAAACGAATCTTGAAACAAAAGCAGCAAGCGAGGGGTGTTCAAAAATAATTGAAGATTCACTAATTAATTTTGGATATAGATTAAATATCTTGCCTGCCGAATCTTTTTTTGCTAAATTTGTCTTTTTAGTAGAGGGTCCATCTGAAATATTATTTTATAGGGCACTTGCTAAACAAATTGGATTAGATCTCGACAAGCACAATATAAGTATCCTGTCTGTGAATGGTGTTGATTTTGAAACTTATATCAAGATGCTTAACGCACTAGAAATTCCTTGGACTTTAAGGACTGATAATGACATATATAATTACAAAGATGGAAAGAAAAAGTTCAAAGCTGGATTAAGTAGAGCAATAAAGATATACAAGACTTATATTAAAGATCCAGAAACTTATGAATCTTTTCTAGAAGCGGAAAAACATATTGAAGAACCTGATGAAAAAGTTTCAAAAGAGAATATTATTAAAATCACAGAAATACTAAGAAAGAATGGAATATTTTTATCAGAAATTGACTTAGAACATGACTTGCTAAATAGTCAACTAAAAGAAAGTCTGCAATTATTCTTCTCTAATAAAAATGAGGATGATCTAATTAATTTAATGCAGAAAAAAAAGGCAGTTTTCATGTATGAGTTTTTATTTGAGAAATCGGAGAGTCTTAAGTTAATAAAAGATGACAAAATAACCTATCCATTAATCTACTGCGAAAAGAGTTCTGGACAAAAATGAATTCAATATTAGAAGATTCAAACCAAATTAAAATTATAGAATATGATAAAAACTGCGTGGTTATAGCAAAGCCTGGTAGCGGTAAAACTTTCGTTCTTTGTGAAAAAATAAAAAGATTGGTACCTAAACTTAAAAAATATCAGGCAGTAATTGCCATATCGTATACAAATAAGGCGAGTAAAGAATTGCAATCCCGTTGCATAAGGAGGGGGATTGATACTAAAAAGGTATTTTTTGGGACAATTGATAGATTCTGTATAAATGAAATAATAATTCCATTTGGCAAACAAATCTTTGGACTACCTTTGACAAAAGAGATGGAAATAAAAAGATTATCTGAAATTAGTGATTCTCAAGTCAAGATGTCGTACAACGAAACTGAAGATTTTAATGAACAACACATTTCATTTTGTAAAGATAAATTTATTTCTGGACAAATAGTTTTAGATTTTATTGGACCTCTTGCAAATTATTTATTTGATAAATCGATAGCGTGCAGAAGATACCTAAAATCAAGATATACTCACCTCATGATTGATGAGTATCAAGATTCTGGATATTATCAGCATAACCTATTTATCAGCTTAAAAAAAATAGGTCTAATAGCGATAGCTGTGGGAGATTCAAATCAATCTATCTTTGCCTTTTCCAACAAATCCTCGAAGTATCTAATTTCGCTAAGCGAAAACCCTGAATTCAAGTTGTTTCCATTGGATTTTAATCATAGAAGTCATCCTTCAATTATGAATTACGCTACTTGTTTACTACAAGAATTTTCCCCAAGCCATAACGAAGAAATAAATGTCTTTTACAAATTAGTAAATGGAAGCGAAATAGAATTAGCTAAGTGGTTAAATTTAGCAATACCCTTTTTTGCTAAAAAATATAACGTTTCTAACATGAGTAAAATTGGTATATTAACTAAGAGCAATAGATCAGGTAAATTAATAAGTAAAAATCTTAATATAAAAAATAGATATTTTATTCCGACACCTCTAGATGAAGAGGCGAGCAGATGGTCAAATATATTCATAAAAGTATTAACCTGTCTGCTTGACAAAACCGACACATCATATGAACTTCTTGAGGAATTAATAGATATTGATTATGACAGAACAAAAAAAATAATCCTTTTCAATCTTATTAATCGGTTGAAAAAATTAAATATTGAAAAAAGCAATATTGATATTGAAAAAGTTACTGATTTGTTTTGTAGTATTGCCGAAGTCGTTGCACCGAGCCTATCAAACATATACGCAATAGATAAATTAAAACAAGTCCTAAGCACAAAAGAATTCCTATACTCGTTTGGTACTCCTTACAAAGATGAAGTCCAAATAATGTCTTTACATAAATCCAAGGGATCTGAATTTGAATTAATATTTCATTTGGATCTGTACGAGTATATATTGCCAAATAATATAAATGGTGACTTTGTACAAGATCTAAATCTTCATTACGTGGGAATAACTCGCGCAAGTAAGGCATGTATACTGTGCACAAGTACTGCCAGGCACAAAGCCTGCGATCAAAAAATAACTAATGCCAAACCATCTCAATTTTTGAATCGTAATAATCTTATAGGTCTACGACTAAACTCTCCAATTTAGAAACAATATGCCAGTAATAGAGATACTTCTTTAAACTTTAAATTTGTACAAGATAGATAAAATGAGGGACGAAATGCTAGACCTAATGACTGAAGAATCCATAGACGTACAGGAAATTGCCTATTTTGATAAAATATATTATCTATTTGATAGACATAGAATATCTTTTCTATGTTGGTTAAAAGCATTTAAGGAAGAGCTAATCCAAAAGGATAATCTTTTGATAACCCTTGATAATCATTGTGACTTATTCGTAGAAGACGCTGATAAAACACACATGGAACTTGCAAAATCTATGAACATTAGTAAAGTTCGAGATAATATAAAAGATAACAACCGTCAAGATTTTATAATTATGGGGATGGAAACTGGAATAATCGGAGATGCAGTAATAATTAGTCCTATAATCAATATGCACGAATTCCCAAAGGGAATACCTTCTGAATATAAAGATAGTCACGGAAACACACATAAAGCATTTTACTATAAGAATGTAGAAGAGTTTGAAAATGATTTTATTTTAAAAGATAAAAATGTAATATTAGATATAGACTTCGATTATTTTCAGACACACATAATTGACTCAAGTTTGCCATCAGAGAAGTGGAAATATTCAAAAAGATTAACTAAAGAAGAAAGAAAAGCAATATTCAAACCAAAATCCAAACTAAACGAGATTTATCATAAATCTAGGATCATAACTCTTGCTAAGGAAATGAAATATTCCCAAGGCAAGGGTGAGAAATGGGCTGAAGAATTTATAGGTTTATTCTTTTCTCTTGAAGAAATGAAGAGAGGTGGACTAAATCCATTTGAAAAAGAAGAAGATTATGATTTTTAACAAATTTAGAACTTATCCTTCAACAACCAAAATAAAAAGAAACTATTACGCTTAGCCTTTTTATTCAGCTTATCAAGTTCTTCCTGCTGTTTCTTTATCTTTCCTTCAAGCTGTTTAATTCTTTTATCATTAGACATTTTCTACCATCTCCAACCTTTTAGTCAGCTCAAGAACTCTAGCTATCTGAAGCTCCATGTTATTAATTCTTTCTTGTAATATATCCCTCGCTTTCTCGGATTTCATCAGTCTTTGCTCTATCTCTGTTTTCGTAAGATCAATTAGCATATCCTCTTCGTTTATTGTGTCTCTCATTCCAAGAAGCTCGGAGTAATAATGTATTTTATCAGATTCTTTCCACCCAAATCTGTACTTCAAAGCAGATTCTGACTTATATCTTGGGAGCCAGTAACAGCATGAACAGTGTCTGAAGTCATACATAGTAAGATTTGAGTATTTCTCTCCTGCAGGGCTTTCTGCATCTCCCAAAGTAGCCTTAGCTAAACGTTTGAAATACTGATTTACCTCTGAAGGATGTTTTCTAAATAAAAAGTCATCCTTGACAAGCCTCTTTAAAATTACATACTCTTTTATCAAACTTGAAGAGATCATCAGCTTTATTCTTCTTCCAAAGGTCTTGCTAATTTCATCTCTAATGTTTAATTCCTTGAAATCTTGATAGAAATCAGACACTTTGATATTCATTAATTCTGTAGGCGCTCTAATTCCTGTGTCAAATAAGAACATTATTAGAACCCTATAATCATATTTTGCATTATCACATAATTTCTTTATCTCTTCTTCAGTAAGGTAAACCCAGCTAGGTTTTGCATATTCGCAGTCTAAGTTAGCAGTAATATCTAGAATTTCCACTCCTTTTCTTTTGTTTACTTTTTGATACCAATGCCAGAATGACTTAAAGATTTTGATATAATCTCTTACTGCAATATATTTCCCTCCATTTACCTTGGTTATCTTTCCGTTAAACATATCAGAGAAAAATATGAGGATTTGCTCCTCAGTTATTTTAGTTATGTCCTCCAGATTATAAATTTGGTTTGTTTTCTTCATAAGGAAGGTCAGCTTATCTCTTAGGGAAATAAGGCGTATAAAGCTCCTAGCGCCCTTTTTGGATTCAATACAGATGTTTATACCTATTTCCATATCCCTTAGAAATTGGAGAAGTAAATCCGAATTTGCCTTACTTATGTCTGGGATTCCGTCTTTGCACTTTTCCTTCCAGTTGTAGTATTTTTCCTTGTGTTTGTAGGGGTCTATTTTCATATTACTTTTAAGTAATATTTTTATAAAAGGCTTGTAATGCACCCGCATTACAAGAAAATCCCCCTAAAATCACAAGATGACTATATGCTCCCGCCGTGCTGACCTCTCCGATGGCAGAATGATGCGATATGAAAATATTTTTTAGGAATTTATTCTCTTAATTGCCAGATCACAAAACTCTTTTTCGACCTCGATACCTATAAAATTTCTATTAAATTTCTTAGCTATAACTCCAGTTGTTCCCGATCCAACAAACGGATCTAAAACCAAGTCTCCCTTATTTGAGCTAGATAAAATAACTCTTCGTAATAATTCTAGAGGTTTTTGAGTTGGATGTTTTCCCTGCGTTTTCTCATCCAATGAAGTTAAAGGAATATACCAAACACTTCTCATTTGTTTTCCAGTTGGGCTTATTCTATCATCCCATTCTTTCATAAGCTCGTAATTGAAAGTGTGTTTTGCATCCTTACTTTTCTTAGCCCA
>Ga0208373_1001571_pt1 | contig 29660 bp, 22 predicted proteins | sample RifOxyC2_FD_184036 | JGI IMG/M metagenome (GOLD analysis project Ga0208373, IMG submission 184036) | Soil microbial communities from Rifle, Colorado - Rifle Oxygen_injection C2 (SPAdes) | ecosystem: Environmental > Terrestrial > Deep subsurface > Rock core/Sediment | place: Rifle, Colorado... | reverse complement strand
CGCAGGGGTATCTTGCCTCACTATACCGGCCCTTTCCGGCGGAACTGACAGACCGTACCCTGTCCAACTCTTAGATAGAAACACCACCCTTGATATGAAATTTTCAAAAAACCGCATGCTTGCCACGCTGGCTTTTATCAGTGCCTTCCCGCCCTTATCCACGGACCTTTACCTGCCGGCTCTGCCGCAGATGGTGGAGGTGTTCGGCACCAGTCCCGCAAAGGTGAACCTGACCCTAAGCCTGTTTTTCATCTTTTTTGCCGTCGGTATCCTGATCTGGGGTCCCTTAAGTGAAAAATATGGGCGCAAGCCCATCCTCTATTGCGGTCTTGTCATCTACACCCTATCCAGCCTTTTATGCTCGGCCGCCCGCAGTTGCGACCAGCTCATCCTGTTCAGGATTTTCCAGGCCTTCGGAGGCGGGGCCGCCACGGCAGTGTCCACCGCCATGGTCAAGGACCTGTATACCGGCGCCGAGCGGGCCCGGGTCCTGGCCGTGATCATGGCCATGGTCATCATTGCGCCAGTGGTTGCCCCTATCCTCGGGTCCCTGCTTTTGATAATCGCTTCCTGGCGGGCTGTTTTCCTGGCCTTGACCGGTTTCGGCATCCTGGCCCTGCTGATTGTGATCCCCCTTGAGGAACCCCTGGTCCACCGCTACCAGGGGTCTGCCCTTCGGTCCGTGGGACGGCTGTTTGTGGTGCTGAAAAACCCGGGATTTTCAATGCTCTTATGTGTTTTTTCAGCCGCCCCCATGCCGCTGATGGCCTTTATTGCCGGATCATCCTATGTCTATATCCAGGGCTTCGGATTGAGCGAGCAGGTCTTCAGTCTTTTTTTTGCCGCCAATGCCATCTGCGCCATGCTGGGACCAATCCTGTACATCCGGATATCCAAGCAATTCAACCCGGCCGCCATCATCAGCGTCTGTTTTATCGTGCTGGCCGTCAGCGGGGTCATGGTCGGACTGGCAGGATCTTCTTCCCCTTTTATCTTTGCGGCAGCCATGATGCCCGCCACAATGGCCGTCACGACCATGCGGGCCCCCAGCGCCCATCTCATGCTGGAACAGCAGCAGCAGGACACCGGCTCCGCCTCGTCTCTCATCAATTTCTGCGGCATGCTGGCGGGCAGCCTGGGCATGCTCATGGTTTCCGGCAGCACGGCGCATATCATCGTAACCATCAGCGCCATGCAGGTCGGGGTGGGGTCCCTGGGCTTTCTCTGCTGGCGTTTGATCAAAAACAACCGGCGTATCGTTCAAACAAAGGACCATGAGGTCTTGTGACATCCATGATCCATCCATTAAAAAAAGCCATTAAAAAACAATGTGGCAATTGTATTCCCAAAGGAGAACTCTGGCTTGGCTCCGGCCTTTTTACCGGGGAAGGCCTCCCGGATACCCTTGAAAACCATATCCGCATGGCTGACCGGCTGGGCCATGATATCCTCTGCCTGCCAGTCTCGGATGCCGGGGACCTGAAGCCTGAGACGGGATACCGTTATTTTGACATCCCTGACATCGGATCTGCGGTAAAAATATGTGGCCGCCCCGTCTTTGCCGTTATTGACGGCCCCTTCCAGGACCTGGTCAACCGGATGGGGTTAATGACAGTATTGACGGACTGGATTCAGGATCAGGAAGAAATCGCCCATACCTATAAGGCCCTTTCGGAAAAAGCCCTGGGGCTCATCGACAAAATTCTTGAGCAGCCGGTATCAGCCATCGTGATCGCAGATGATTTTGCTTCCTGCAGCGGTCCCCTGGTCAGCCCGGCCGATATTGAGACCCTTTTCAGCCCGTTTTACAAACAGGCCGTTCAGGCGATAAACAAAACCTCTGCCGCGGTTTTCCTGCATTCCTGCGGCAAGCTGGACAGCCTTCTTCCCATTTTCAAATCCTGGCGGATCGACGGCTTTTGTGCAATCCAGAGTTCCGTCAACAACCTGGAACACATGGTTCACCTGTTTGACGGCAACATCCTGATCATGGCCGGCATTGAACCGGAACTGCTGGAAACCCAGCCGCCCCCGGCTGGCCCCCTGGAGCAGTTCCGGCAGACCGTCGCAGCCCTGGGCCCGTCCGGAAACCTGATCATCAGCACCGGCAGCGGCCTGTACAAAAGCGAACATATGGAACGGCTCCGAGAAATCTATCTTCTGGCCGGGCAGTATTGTGACGGGTGGTTTTGATGGACTGATCGGATAGAAATAAAAAGGGCTTAGAATTTCTTCTAAACCCTTGATTTTTTGTGGTAGCGGGGGAAGGATTTGAACCAACGACCTTCGGGTTATGAGCCCGACGAGCTACCAGACTGCTCCACCCCGCATCAACATCCAAGCAATATATAGAACCGGCGCTTATCTGTCAAGGATTTTCTTTTTAAGGACAGGATACGGACAGGGCCTGTTTAAGTTCAGGGATGGAAGCGGTTGCCGTGCCCACCTTGGCCACCACAATGCCGGCGGCTTCATTGGCCACCCGCGCACTGTCCCTGAAACTTGCGCCCACGGCAAGGCTGAGCCCCAGGAGGGCAATCACCGTGTCCCCGGCGCCGGACACATCAAAGACCTGGCGGGCTTTGGAGGCGATGGCAAAAGGTTCTTCTCCGGTTTCAAAGAGCATCATCCCGTCTTTTCCACAGGTGATCAAAAGCTTTTCAAGCCTGGCCAGGGCCATGATCTTGTGTCCGGCCCTGATGAGATCCTCCCGGGACCGGATATCCATGTGGGCGGCAAGACCGGCTTCTTTCCGGTTGGGGGTCAGGATGGAGACCTTTTCATATTTGGTGAAATCCAGGGCTTTTGGATCGGCCAGCACCATGATCCCGTGCTTTTCTGCAAGCCTGACGGTTTCCTTGACAAGGGGGCCTGTGATGAGGCCTTTGTCATAATCCGAAAGAATGACCACATCCGCTTCCGGAATTTTTTTGGCCATGATGTGAACCAGCCGGTCAAAGGAATCCCGGGTGATGCTTTTTCTGATTTCCCGGTCGATTCTCAAAACCTGCTGGTTTGCGGCCACCACCCTGGTTTTCCGGGTCGTGGGCCTGTCCGGCTCGCTGATGATGCCGTCGGTACGGATGCCCAGGGCTTCCAGTTTCTCGGAAATCATCCGGCCCGCATTTCCGGTTCCCGCCGTTCCAATGGCCTCGACCTTAGCGCCCATGGCCTTTAAATTATTGATGACATTGCCGGCGCCGCCCAGGGTATGGGTTTCTTTTTCCACGGACACCACCATGACCGGGGCCTCGGGAGAAATCCGGTCCACGCTTCCCCACAGATATTCATCAATCATGAGGTCGCCGATGACCAGGGCCCTCACCTTTTGAAACTCATCGATATTGATCATCATGCATCCAGCAGGGAGCGTATCATGGTTTTCAGCTCCCCATAGGTTTGGGTGACCGGGATACCCGGAAAATCCGTGGTCACGGAAGCCGGGGGCCTGAAGAAAAATCCCTGGTCCGCTTCCTGTATCATCCCGATATCATTATAGGAATCCCCAAAGGCGATGACATGGTAATTCATGGCCCTCAAGGCTTTGACCGCCTGTTTTTTCTGATTGGCGATGCGGATATTATAGCGAATGATATTCCCGGCCCCGTCAATGGTCAGGTTATGACACAACAGCGTCGGGTAATTCAATTTGGCCATGAGGGGCTTTGCAAATTCTTCAAAGGTGTCGGACAGGATGATGATCTGGGATTCCTGTCTGATCCAGTTCAAGGTCTCCAGGGCCCCTTCCAGGGGTTCAAGGGTGGCGATCACCGCCCGGATGTCCTGAATTTTAAGATTATTCTCTTTTAAAATGGAAAGACGCCGGGTCATTAAGACATCATAATCGCTGATGTCCCTTGTGGTCAGCTTCAATTCCTCGATTCCTGTTTTTTTTGCCACATTAATCCAGATTTCCGGTAGAAAAACGCCTTCCAGATCCGCAACACATATTTTCATTCTTTATCTCTACTCCCGCGCAGTTTCTTCTATTCTGATGACCATGGGATCACCCACAACGGAATCGGTCTTTAAAATCTCGCCCAGGGCCTTCTGCACCCATTCTTCCTTGGCCGTATGGGTGATCATGACCACAGGCACCTTACCGTTGCTTTTCAGGCCTTTTTGATGGACCGATTCGATACTGATATTGTTTTCGCCTAAAATTCCCGAGATCTTTGCCAGCACCCCCGGATGGTCCTGGGCTTCAAACCTGAGATAATACCGGGTATGAAGTTCGGACATGGCCAGGATGGGAATGGGCCGGATATGATCATCCTGAACCCCGAGGATGGGGACCCGTCTCTGGGTTCCCGAAATAATATTTCTGGCAATGTCCACGATATCGCTCAATACGGCGCTGGCCGTGGGCATCATGCCCGCGCCGTGCCCGTAGAGCATGGTCCTGCCCGTGGCGTCCGCATCAATGACAACGGCGTTCATGGACCCGTCCACATGGGCCAGGGGATTGGACAGGGGGATCATGGTGGGATGGACCCTTGCTTCCACATGCCGGTCGTGGATCTTCCCTATGGCCAGCAGTTTGATGGCATAGCCGAATTCCCTTGCAAATTCAATGTCCACCGGGGTGATATGGCGGATGCCCTCCACATGGATGTCTTTTAAATTAATTTCCATGCCGTGGGCCAGGGAATTTAAAATGGCCAGTTTGTGGGCCGTATCGAATCCGTCAATGTCCAGGGAGGGTTCTGCTTCCGCATATCCAAGAGCCTGGGCATCTTTCAGGGCATCCTCAAAGGCTGAGCCGTCCCTGGAAATCTTGGTCAGGATATAATTGCAGGTGCCGTTCAATATGGCGGCCAGGGACCGGATATGGTTGGCCACCAGGGACTCCCGGAGGGATTTGATAATGGGCATGCAGCCGCCGCAACTGGCTTCAAAGGCGAGATCCACCCCGCTGTTCCCAGCCCTCTTCACAAGATCGTTTCCATGGCTTGCCAGAAGGGCCTTGTTGGCGGTCACCACATGTTTTTTTTGGTCCAGGGCCTTTAAAATAAAGTCTCTGGCAATGGTTTCACCGCCAATGGTTTCCACAATAATATGAATATCCGGGTCATTGATGATCCCCTGGGCATCGGTTGTGAGGATTGTAGCGCCCAGGTCGATGCCCCTGTCCCGGGTGGTATCAATATCGGCAATGGTTTTCAGGTTTAAAACAGCGCCGGTTCTTTCCGTAAGCAATTGTTTTTTTTCTTTCAGCAACCTGGCCACGCCGGTGCCGACCACGCCCAATCCCAGAATCCCGATATTGATGGTTTTCATACGCTTTAGATTCTCCAGTATTCACTAAAGTTTAAAATAAATGTAGATACATTATTCATCCGGCGATGTCAAAAAGCTTTTGACTTTTGGGTGCATTCTGATTATCATTACCAGGTTCCAGAAGGTTTAACAGACGCAATTGACGAAGGTATCTTTATATGAACGACTCCCTAACCTACGCAGCTTCAGGTGTTGATATTGACAAGGCCAACAAACTTGTATCCCGGATCAAAGATATTGCAAAAACCACCCCCCGGACCGGTGTAATGGGCGAAATAGGCGGCTTTGGAGGACTTTACTCTCTGAACCTGGCCAATGTTTCCAATCCGGTCCTGGTCAGCTCCACCGACGGGGTAGGAACCAAACTAAAAATCGCATTCATGATGGATAAACATGATACCATCGGCATCGACCTTGTGGCCATGTGCGTCAACGATGTCATTGTCCAGGGGGCAAAGCCCCTGTTTTTTCTCGATTATCTGGCCACCGGGGCATTGAACAACCAGGTAGCGGAACAGATCCTGACGGGCATAGCCAGGGGATGCAATGAGGCCGGATGCGCCCTCATCGGCGGGGAAACAGCGGAAATGCCCGGCATGTATAAAGCCGGAGAATATGATCTGGCCGGGTTTACCGTCGGCATTGTGGACAATGATAAGATCATAGACGGTTCTTTTATCAGCAACGGGCACAAACTCATCGGTATCGCATCCAGCGGGATTCACAGCAATGGGTTTTCCCTTGTCCGGAAAATCCTTTTTGAGAAAAAACAATATACCGTCCATTCCAAACTCGCAGACCTCGGCATCCCTCTGGGAGAAGAGCTGCTCAAACCGACCCTCATCTATGTGAAAACCGTATTGAGCCTGATTCGGGATCTGCCGGTTCACGGCCTTGTCCACATCACCGGCGGCGGCATTGATGAAAATATCATCCGCGTCATCCCTGAGGCCTGCAAAGCCATTATTCGCAAGGATGCCTGGGAAATTCCCCCGATTTTTAAAATCCTTCAAAGGGAAGGGTCTGTGCCCGAGCCTGAAATGCACCGTACCTTTAATAACGGCATCGGCATGGTGGTGGTGGTCCCTGAACAGGCGGTCCAGGAAGTCATGGACAGACTCGGCGCCATGAATGAAAAAGCCTATTATATCGGTGACGTGGAATCCAGGTCGGAAAATGAACCCCAGACCCAATGGGTCTGATCCCATGTCCATCGCATGATCGTTTTAGGGATTGAATCCTCTTGTGATGAAACTGCTGCCGCCCTGGTCCGGGACGGCCATATCATCCTTTCTTCCGTAATTGCCTCCCAGGTGGAAGTGCATCACCAATACGGCGGGGTCGTACCGGAACTTGCCTCACGCATGCATATTGAAGCCATTGTTCCCGTCGTGGAGGAAGCCATCAAAAAAGCCGGTATCCGTCTTTCCGATATCGGCGGAGTGGCCGCAACCCAGGGTCCCGGACTCATCGGCGCCCTTCTCGTGGGGTTTTCCTTTGGCAAGGCCTTTGCCTTTGCAAGGCAACTGCCCTTTGCCGGTGTCAACCACCTGGAAGCCCATATTTATTCCCTGTTTCTCATGGATGACCCGCCCGCATTCCCCTTTATCGCCCTGGTGGTTTCCGGCGGTCATACCAATATTTACCATGTCGCCTCCCCGGACCGTTTCGAACTCATGGGCCAAACAAGGGACGATGCCGCCGGCGAGGCCTTTGACAAGGTTGCCAAAATGATGGGGCTGGGATATCCCGGCGGCCCGGTCATTGAACAACTGGCCCGGACACAACCCCCGGACATCCCGTTCCCCCGGACCCTGCTGGAAAAAGACAGTTTTGATTTCAGTTTCAGCGGCTTGAAATCCGCCGTGGCCCGGTATATCCATGATCACGCCGTGGGTTCGGACCCGGAGAAAGCCAGGGTGGCGGCTTCCTTTCAGAAAGCCGTGATTGATGTCCTGTCCCGGAAACTCATCCATGCCGCTCAATTTAAAAAATGCAGCCGCATCGGCATTTCCGGCGGGGTCTCGGCCAATAAAACCTTTGTTGAAACCCTATCCGAAAATGCAGCCGCCCATGGGATGAGGACATTCACCCCTTCTCCGGCCCTGTGCGGAGACAATGCCGCCATGGTTGCCGCACGGGGATATCGCCTGATTCAGCAGGGAAAACTGGCCTCCCTGGAAGATGATGTCTATTCCAGAACAAAGGCCCATTAAAATCCTAAATATTTTCGTTTAGCCCTTAAAATTCTTTCAACAGATTTTTTTCCCAGAGCAGACAGGGTTTCATCTTCCCGAAGGAGCCGTCTGATTTCATCATAGGCCTTGTCAATATTGGGCCCCTTATGGCAGATCAGGGCCATATCAATGCCCGAGACAAGGATCTGGCGAATGCAGGTTTCGATATCTTTTTGAATGGCTTTCATGTCCAGGTCGTCGGTCATGACAAGACCCTCATACCCCATGCGGCCCCTTAAAAGATCCCCTGCAATGGCGGGAGACAGGCTGGCAGGCCAGTTCTCATCCAGCCTCGGGTAAAGGATATGGGACAACATGATGCCTGAGACGCCCTCATCTTTTGCCGCCCTAAAGGGGATCAAATCCGATGTCTCCAGGACAGACAACTCCATATCCAGCACCGGCAGGAAAAAATGGGAATCTTTGATGGTCCTGCCGATGCCGGGGAAATGCTTGGCCACGGCCAGGATGCCGTTCTCCTGAAAGGTCCGGATGACCTCGGCCCCGAGAAGTGCCACCCTTTCCGGATTCCCTTTGAAGGCGCGATCCTTCATGATGCTGCCCTCGTTATCCCCTGCCACATCCAGGACAGGGGCAAAATTCATATTCACCCCAATGCTTTTCAGTTCCCGGGCCGTGACGGCTGCAAAATGGCGGGCGTCCTCAAGGGTTTCAATATAGGGATTGCCTTTGAACACGGTAAAGGGTTCCCTGAGCCTTGCCACGGTCCCGCCCTCCTGGTCCACGGCAATGAACAAAGGCGGAAGACCGCAAGCCTTTGCATAGGCCCGGCAGGACTCACAGAGGGCCTTTACCTGGTCCGGGGTTTCAATGTTTTGTTTAAAAAGAATCAGACCGCCGGCCCTGAGATCCCTGATAAGATGCCTGAGATCATCATTGAGGTCAATGCCGTCAAACCCCAGCATGAGCCTTTGGCCCGCCGTTTCCAGCTGCGTAGCTTCATCCCTGTTCATTTAATTTCCTTGACGAACCCCTTGGTTTCATATTAGATCATGCTTTTTTTATGGACAGCTCAAATTGACCTATCCGATCGTAATGATCATAGGGCTTGGATATCATGAAATCAACCGCTTTGAAATCAGATTTTATCTTATTGGTGGTGGCTGCCATCTGGGGGCTTGCCTTTGTGGCCCAGAGGATCGGCATGGACCATGTGGGCCCCTTTACCTTCAACGGGGTCCGCTTTGTCCTGGGAGGCCTTTCCCTGGTCCCCTTTGTATTTTTCCCGCGGAACCGGATCAAGGATCAATGCGCCGGTGGCCTCATTCCCTCAGGAATCATTTCCGGACTCATCCTGTTTTGCGGAATTTCGCTCCAGCAGGTGGGACTGGTATACACCACTGCGGGCAAGGCCGGATTTATCACCGGCCTTTATGTGGTCATGGTGCCTTTGATCGGGTTGTTCATCAAAAACAGCCGGACCTCGCCCGGAACCTGGACCGGGGCCGCCCTGGCCGGTATCGGCATGTATTTTCTCAGTGTGACAAAGGACATGGACATGGCCTTTGGAGATCTTCTGGTCTTTTTCTCGGCGATCTGCTTTGCCTTTCATTTGATCATCATCGGCAGGCTGTCCCAGCGTTTTGATACGGTGGGGCTCTCCCTGGTCCAATGCTTTGTCTGCGCGGCCTTAAGTCTGGTGACGGCCCTTTTTTGTGAAACCATGGTGCTCGCCGATATCCTGGATGTGGCCATGCCCCTGCTTTACGGGGGGGTCATGTCCGTGGGCGTTGCCTATTCCCTCCAGATCTACGGACAGAAGAACAGCCCCACCTCCCATGCCGCCATCATCCTGTGCATGGAATCCGTGGTGGCGGCCCTTGGTGGCTGGATTATTCTGGGTGAAATCCTTTCAAAAAGAGGCGTTTTCGGCTGCATCCTGATGCTGGCCGGGATGCTTATCTCTCAGTTATATCCGACAAAACGTGATCCCGATGCAGACCCGGGATACAAAGAAAGGCACTGAGTTGAAAAAACTTTGATACTGTTGTAGCCTGTGAGAACACAAAAAATCATCGCAAGGACAAAAAAATGAGGACAAGGGACTATATCGAACTTGAAAACCAATTGGGGGCAAAAAACTATAAGCCCCTCGATGTGGTGCTTGAAAAAGGACAGGGGATATGGGTCTGGGATGTGGAGGGCAATCGGTATATGGACTGCCTGGCCGCCTATTCGGCCGTAAATCAAGGACATTGCCATCCCAGGATCATCAATAAAATGAAAGAGCAGATGGATAAACTCTGCATCACCTCCCGGGCCTTTCGAAACAATCAACTGGCCCTGTTCTACAAGGACGTCTGCGAGCTGACCCGGTCCCATCGGGTTCTGCCCATGAACAGTGGCGCCGAAGCGGTGGAAACCGTCATCAAAGCGGTCAGAAAATGGGGCTATAAAACCAAGCAGATTCCCGATGGCAAGGCTGAAATCATTGTCTGTGAAAATAATTTTCACGGCCGGACCCTGACCATTGTGGGGTTTTCCACGGAAGAGCAGTACAAGGACGGATTCGGCCCCTTTACACCGGGGTTTATCCCCATTCCTTTCGGCGATGCCAAAGCCCTTGAACATGCCGTCACTGAAAATACCGTGGCCTTTCTGGTGGAGCCCATCCAGGGGGAGGCCGGTGTCATCGTCCCGCCCAACGGTTATTTAAAGGCTGTGAGAGAGATCTGCACAAGGCGCCACATTGCTTTGGTGCTGGACGAAATCCAGACCGGCCTCGGCAGAACCGGTAAGCTTCTGGCCGAGGAACATGAAGGCATTGAGGCCGATGTAACCCTCATCGGCAAAGCCCTTTCCGGAGGATGCTATCCCGTATCCGCCGTCCTTTCAAACGAAGAAGTCTTGGGGGTTTTCCTTCCCGGCGACCATGGGTCCACCTTTGGGGGAAATCCCCTGGCCTGCGCCGTTGCAAGGGAGGCCTTAAAGGTGCTGATGGATGAAGGCATGATTGAAAATGCGGCAAAGATGGGTGCTTATTTCATGGACAGCCTGAAAGGCATGAAAAGTCCCCATGTCAAAGAAGTCCGGGGCAAGGGGCTGTTGATCGGGGTTGAGCTGAAATCCGAAGCCGGGGGCGCCAGGCCCTTTTGTGAACGACTGATGAAAAAGGGCCTCCTCTGCAAGGAGACCCATACCCATGTCATCCGGTTTGCCCCGCCCCTTGTGATCCGAAAAGAGGAGATCGACTGGGCCATGGAAAGAATACGGCAGGTGCTTATCCCTTAAGTTCCTTTCCGGCCTCTTTCAACAGCCGGGTAATTTCCCCGGCCGCCTGTCCGGCTTTTTCAATTTGGGCGGCCACCCTATCCAGTTTTGCTTCCTTTGCCCGCTGCGCCCAGGTAAGAAATGTTTCCCGATGGCTTTCATTATGGTCAATCCAATGGTCGAACAATTTTTCCAGCTTCTGCTCAAAGGTCAGTTCATGGGTATGGTTGTGATCGTGCGAATGTCCGTGGTCATGATCATGGCTGTGGGAATGGTCGTGGTGTGTCATAGAATTACTCCGTCTAAATATGTTTTCAATTCCACGGGTTCCGGTGTGTATTGGTACACCGGCCGCCAATGGCTGAACGCGTTAATCTCAACTCCATTATAAATAATGGACACGGGCCTGTCCGACGACACCACCACCACAATAATGCGGGTGTGATCGGCGGAGAAACGTAAGGCTGAATTATATCTTGCTCCCCTTGCCATATTTTCCCAGGTAATGGATTTGCCGTCCAAAAGACAGCCAAACCCGTGAAGGCAAAGATCCGGAGTGATATGGACCGCGCCGTCGATTTTCAATAGGGAATCGGCAAGTCCTAAATTTTTAGGGTCCAAAAGACTTAGGGGCGGGTCCAACACATGGCCGGATAAGGGGGTTGGGGTATCATTCAAATCAAGCACCAGGGTACACCCGTGCCGTTTGTTGGAGGCGCTGTGCACCAGATGGGAAATCAATTGGAATAAGGATGTTGTCCTTTCTGCACCAATGTCTGAATCCAAAAGCAGTTCTTCCAGTTCCACCATTTTGGCCTCCCGGGTGGTGGAATGAAAACTGCCGTCAAAAAAAGAAGCAATTCTTTCATTGCCCAGCATTAAAAACCCGTGATCTCCTCTGAAATCAGCCGAGACGGCATAGGCAGGAATTTCACTATCTGTGATGCCGATCACCGTCAGGCCATCGGAGACAAGCTTTCTGTCCGAATTTTCAACCGCCAGAAGGAGTTTCCGGATATGCTTTGCATTGCCGATGACCGGCCGTTCATGCTTTTGAATTTTGGTGATAAAAAAGATCTGTGAAAGCCTGTCAGGATCGACAAAGAAAAGGGTTCCCCGCGCCCAGGCCCCTTCTTCCCGGGTTTTTGAAATATTGAGGATATCATTTAGAATCGGCGGGATAAGGATCTTGAAATCAGACCCGATGCCCTTTTCCCGCTCGTCGACAATATAGTCGGCAACGGCCTGAAGGGAATAATTTTTCAGCACATAGTCCGACGAATTAATGGCGGCGGTCCTGGAATTATAATCGTGCAGCAGAAGGCAGGCCGCCTGTTCCAGCCATCTTTCCGTCGGATGAATGGAACACATGTCCGGATGGTGGTCCGTAAACCACATCTGATAAAAAAAATCCTGGGAAGAACAGCCATAGGAAATCAGCCCGGATAATGAGAGATCGTTCTCAGGCGCCATATATCCCTTGGGCTGGCCCAGGATTTTTTCTTTTATTTCCTGACGCCATCCCCCGTGATCATCATAAAAAATTTCTTTGAGTTTTGATTCATGGTCCCGTAATATATTCTGGGGATCAAAGATACGAATGGGGTCATTTTCATTGGGAATGAAAATAACAGCCACCCGGCTGACGTTGGAATATTTGGAAAGTCCTTCCTCAACTCCTTTTAGGATATTGGTAATACACAGTTTATGATAAAAGGCCGGGTTCATTTGTTCCACATCCGAATGAGTCGTTTCCATCGCCGCAGTTATAGTTGATACCCTTGTTAAGCATCCTTGGCAAGCGTTTTTTTTATTGTAAAATGGCCAAAGGATTGCTATGGAGATAAAAAATTAAACGGAGGCAACCTTATATGAAAAAATCGTTTTTTCGATTCCTGATTCTTTTACTTCTGTTCCTTGGACTTCCAAGTCTTCTACCGGCGCAATCCGGGTATGTGTCGGATATGTTATTCCTGACTTTCAGAGAAGGGCCGGGAAGTTCCTATGCCATTTTGAAGCGGTTGAAAAGCGATACCCCGGTTTCAGTTCTTGAAGAAAAGGGAGAATACTATAAGGTGGAACTGGAATCCAAAGAAACCGGTTGGGTGGACAAACGGTTCATCAGCTTTGAAACCCCTAAAATAATGACCATTGAAGCCTTGAAACAGGAAAATAAAACTTTGGAAGATAAGATCCTGGAACTGGAAACCCGGCTTCAGTCCGTCCCGAACCCCTCATCAACCTGGGGAAATGAATCCGGCGAAAAAATCAAGGACTTGGGAGGGCCCTTGAAACCCGGAATGGATGAAACGCAAAAGATGGGTGCCGTTCTCCCGGATGCCAAAGAAAAAGCCCTCATCGAACAATCCGGAAAAATTCAGCAGATCGTTAATGAAAACAAGGCGCTCCAGAAAAAAAATGAGGCCCTTGCAGCAGAGCTTTCAGATCTTAAAACCAAAGGCCCGAGGCCTTTGAAAAGCGATATGATCAAATGGTCTCTTTTCGGCGTCGGTGTCCTCCTGCTCGGATGGCTTTTTGGGCACACGGTCTCGATCAAAAAACGAAGAGGCGGTTCATCCCTGCTCAGCTAATTAAAAAAAATATCATGAAGGGCCTTAAGGGTGGCATCCAGCTTTTCTTCACGGACAAGAAAATACGGGCTGCCGGTGATGTTCCAAATGATATCATTTCAATATTCACATCAGCGTCGGAAACAGCCGAAAAGCATTTCGCAGCCACTCCCCTGTTGGTTTGAAGGTGTAATAACGGCGGGAATATGGTCCTCGCTTCCCAAGGCCTTTTCAATACCGGAGATCAGGATATCGGTCACCCCATAAAAGGCAGAGAGGACAAAAAGATTACCTTGCCCTCTCTTGGCAATTAATTCTATTATTTTTCGGGCAGCCGGACCGTCTTTTAAGCAACCGCCCCCTATTTTGATAAACTTCATGGCCGGGAACCTTACACAAAGAGTCAAGCTTTTTCAATATAAATGCTCAGAAACAATCGTAAATTTTTTAACGAGACCGTAGAATTTAAGTCGTGTAAAAAAACAATGTTTATTATTTTTATTTTTTTTCTTGACATGGGCCATGATTTCTTTCTATCAACAGTACAAAGTCTCTTATTTAACAGATAAAATTGAAGGGAGAGGAAACTTGTCCAACCAGAGTGAATATTCAAAAAAGATATGGATCAAATCTTATGAACAGGGTGTGAAAAGTAGTGTTGAATACAAAGACATATTGGTCAGCCAATATCTTGAAGAATCAACCAAAAATTTCCCGGATAACCCGGCCCTGATTTTCCAGGGATTTACGTTGTCATTTCGAGAACTGAATGAAATGGTGGCAAGATTTTCAGCAGCCTTGAAGGGATTCGGGATCAAAAAAGGCGACAGCGTAGCCATCCTTCTGCCCAATGTCATCCCCTGTGTTGTGGCCTATTATGCAACCCTTAAGATCGGGGCCATTGTCGTTCTGAACAATCCCTTGTATTCCGACCGGGAGCTGGAACATCAGTTTACGGATTCAAATTCAACCTTTTTAATTACCCTGGACCTTTTGGCCAAAAGAATGGTCGCTCTCCGGGAAAAAACAAATATCAAAACCATTGTATATGCCTCCATCGGGGATTATCTCCCCTTTGCCAAACGGCTGTTATTTCCTCTTGTGGCCAAAAAGAAAGGCCTTGCCGCAGATGTGGCACCGGCTAAAAATCTTTTTAAATTCAAGGATGTCATTGCCAAAAACGCCCCGGATTACACCCAGACACAGGTGGCCATGGATGATGTGGCCATGTACCAGTATACGGGCGGAACAACGGGCGTCTCCAAGGGGGTCATGCTCACCCATAAAAATATCAGTTACCAGATCCAGCAACTGGAAGCCTGGTTCCCCGCCTTTCAAAAAGGCGCGGAGACCATGCTCGGCGCACTTCCCATCTTCCATGTGTTCGGCATGTCGGTTTCCATGAATTTTGCCATCCGCATGGGATGGGCCAATGTCCTTGTTCCCAAACCCCAGCCCGAGCCTCTTCTGGAAGCCATCAGCAAATTCAAGGTGTCCTTTGCCCCCCTGGTTCCCACCATGTATATCGGGATGTTGGATCACCCGGATATGGCCCATACGGATCTAACCAGCATCAAAGGCTGTTTTTCCGGCAGCGCCCCCCTTCCCCTGGAAGTGATCAACAATTTCCAGGAAAAAACAGGCTCCATTATTGTTGAAGGATTCGGCCTGACGGAATCCACCCCGGTCACCCATGTCAACCCCTTTAACGGGGTCAGAAAACAGGGCAGCATCGGTGTTCCCATTCCGGATACGGAATGTAAAATTGTGGACCTGAACGATAAGACCCGTGAGGTTGCCCTGGGAGAGCCGGGTGAGCTGCTGATCCGCGGTCCCCAGATCATGAAGGGATATCTGAAGAAACCCGATGAGACCAAAAAAACCCTGACCGAAGACGGGTTCCTGTGCACCGGCGATGTGGCCCGCATGGATGAGGACGGATATTTCTATATTGTGGACCGTATCAAGGACATGATTATTTCGGGTGGTTATAATGTTTATCCGCGGGATATTGATGAAGTGCTGTTCGAACACCCGAAAATTCTTGAAGGATGCTGTATCGGCATTCCCCATGAAAAACGCGGGGAAGCGGTCAAAGCCTTTGTTGTGCTGAAAGAAGGCGAAGAAATGACGGAGAAAGAAGTCATTGATTACTGCGATACCAAACTTGCCAAATACAAACTTCCGATCAAGGTGGAATTCAGAAAAGAGCTTCCAAAATCCAATGTCGGAAAAATTTTGAGAAAGGATTTAAGAAAAGAAGAACTGGGGAAATAGGCCTTGTCTATACCTTAAACAGATCTGCAATCGCATAAACGATTTTGTCGGGGTGGATCGGTTTTGTCAAAAACCGGTCCATTCCTGCTTTCAGGCACCTTTCGGCATCTTCCTGCATGGCAAGAGCCGTCAGGGCAATAATCGGAATACCCTTTTTTTTGATATCTGATTCAAGTGCCCTGATGATTTTTGTGGTCTCGATGCCATCCAGAACCGGCATCCGGACATCCATGAGGATCAGGTCAAACGCTTTTTCCCGGATCATTCTCAAGACCTCTTCCCCGTTTGCAACAACCGTTGCAGACAAGTTCATCTTTTTCAGCATGAGCAGGATGACCCTTTGATTTACGGGGTGATCCTCGGCCAGAAGAATCTTCAGGCCCAGTTGTGAAATTCTCTTTTTGAGGTCGCCGATCTTTTCCTCTTCTTTGGTTACGGCTTCAAATGATCCGGAAGAATTTTTCTTAAGCCGAAGGACAACCTTGAAAACCGAGCCATGGATTTTGTTGTTATACACCTCAACATCTCCGGCCATGAGCCTGGCAAGATGCCGGGATATGGCGAGCCCCAGCCCTGTACCGCCATATTTCCTGTTGATGGATGCATCCTGCTGGGAAAATGGATCAAACATCCGGTCCTTATAGGCATCATCAATTCCCGGACCTGTATCCTCCACCTCAAAAAAGAGAAGGCACTCCTCATTGTCTTTATTTTCAATCCTTGCGGCAAGCCTTATGAATCCCTGCTCGGTAAATTTAACGGCATTCCCGACAAGGTTGATCAGGATCTGCTTGATCCGTGTTTCATCACCCACAAGAAAATGCGGCATATCCTCTGAAATATCAATGATAAGATCCAGTTTTTTCTCGCCGGCCTTGAACCTGAACAGGGATATCACCTCATGGATGAGCATTTTCACGGAAAAGCTTCTCTGCTCAAAAATGATTCGACCGGATTCTATTTTGCTGATATCCAGGATGTCATTGATGATGGCCAGAAGAGAAGCAGCCGAACTCTGGATGATACGGGCATATTCTTTTTGATCCGGCGCCAGATCCTCATCCATCAACAGGTCGGCCATACCGACAATGCCGTTCATGGGCGTCCTGATTTCATGGCTCACATTGGCCAGAAAAAGGTTTTTCAATTTGTTGGCACGGGCAAGCTGCCGTGTTCTTTCCTCAATTTTTTCTTCCAGGGTTTTGTTTAAAGAGATGAGTTCCTGCTCTGCCTCTCTTCTTTTTTCCAGCTCTGCCTCGAGCCTGACGGAGATATCAAAGGTCCGAAGGGAGGCGGTAAAAAGACTGATCAATTTTTGTATCCTTAATTCGGTCTTGGAATAATAGGCATTGATTTTATATTTTGAGATCACATCGGATTCAGGGGCCAGGCCCGGCTGACCGGTCCGGATGACAACCTGGACCACATGATTTTTTAATTTCTCCCGGATATAATGGACAAAATTCAATCCTGCATTCTGGGTCTCCATGACGACATCCACAATCAATAAAGCCGTATCCGGATGCAAATGAAAAAGAGCAACGGCTTCCTGACCTGAAAAAGCATTTAAAAACCGAATCCCCCTGCCTTCGAACATAAATCCTTTGAGGCTGGTGATGGTAATATCGTGGATGGATTTTTCGTCATCCACGATCATAACCTTCCAGAATTTATCAGAACCCACCTGGTTTAAGGATGCGTTGTCTTCGATAAATTCAACAGGTCCGTCATTCATAGCCGACTTAAATTTTTTGATTAATCCTGATTGTGGCTTGATCTATTATTTTTTTGATAATATCTTAATGCTTCAGCTTTATCAACACTTTGAAAAATTATAAACCCTTGGGAGCAAACGAATGACGCATCACAATATAAAACATAAGCTTGTCCTGAATCATCAGGAATATATGGTTCATAATATCCGCCTGCTGGAGGACATGGGGCTCACAAAAATCGAGACCCTTCCGTTCTCCGCCCGGATTTTCCTTGAAAATCTGGCGCGGCACCTGGATTCGAACCTTGTTCAATGGACGGATATTGTCAATGCGGCAAAATTCTATGAATCCGATTCCAAGGAATCCGAGTTTATTGCCTTTCACCCTTCACGGGTGCTGATGCAGGATTTCACGGGTGTCCCGGCCGTGGTTGATTTTGCCGCCATGAGGGATGCCGTCCATGCCAAGGGAGCGGATCCGAAAAAAATCAATCCCCTGGTTCCCGTGGACCTGGTCATTGACCACTCCATCCAGGTGGATCATTTTAAAGAAAAAAATTCATTTTTCCTCAACGCCCAAAAAGAATATGAACGGAATAAAGAACGCTATCAACTCTTAAAATGGGCCCAGAAGAATTTTGATAATTTCAGGGTGGTACCGCCCGAATCGGGCATCTGCCACCAGGTCAACCTGGAATATCTGGCCACAGTCGTCACCACACAAAAGACCCGGGAAGGCCTCACAGCCTTTCCGGATACCCTGGTGGGGACAGATTCCCATACGACCATGATCAATGCCCTGGGCGTCCTGGGCTGGGGTGTCGGCGGCATTGAGGCCGAAGCCGTCATGCTGGGTCAACCCTATTATATGAACCTTCCCCGAATTATCGGGGTTAATTTTATGGGAAAGCCTCAAAAACAGATCACGTCCACGGATATCGCCCTTCATGTGACCGAGCTGTTGAGAAAAGAAAACGTGGTGGAAAAAATTGTTGAATATACAGGGGATGGATTAAAATATCTGACCCTGACCGACAGGGCCACCATTGCCAATATGTCCCCGGAATATGGGGCCACGGCAGGATTTTTCCCCGTTGATGAGCAGACCCTTTCCTATCTTAGAAAAACCAACCGGGCAAAAACCGCAGACCTTGTGGAAGCCTATTGCAAAGCCTGTGGCCTTTTCAACACCCATGACGACAAAATCCGTTTTTCAAAAAAAATCGATGTGGATCTCTCCCTGATCGAAACTTCCATTGCGGGCCCCTCCCGGCCCCAGGACAGGCTTTCCTTATCTGAAGCCAAAGACAGGGTAACCCGGATATTTAATCTTGGGAACAGAAAAACGGTTTCCATCAATCCTGAGAACAAACCCCAGGTTCTCACCCACGGAAGCATCGTCATTGCCGCCATCACCTCCTGTACCAATACCTCCAATCCCTATACCATGGTCGGCGCCGGACTTGTTGCCAAAAAGGCTGTTGAAAAAGGGCTGTCCATCCCCTGGTTTGTGAAGACCTCCCTATCCCCAGGTTCCAGGGTGGTTCTGGATTATCTAAAAGACGCCGGGCTGATGAAATTTTTTGAGGCACTGGGGTTTAACAATACCGGCTTTGGCTGCATGACCTGTATCGGTAACAGCGGCCCCCTGGATCCTTTGATCGAAGAATCCATCAAAACCCATCACCTGGATGTCATGTCCGTTCTTTCCGGCAACCGGAATTTTGAAGCCCGGATTCACCAGGAAGTCAAAGGCAATTTTCTGATGTCTCCTCTTCTGGTGGTGATCTATGCCATTGCCGGGAAAATGGATATTGATCTGACCACGGAACCGGTTGCGATTTCAAAGGAAGGCAAACCTGTTTTCATGAGCGAGATCTGGCCGAGCACTGATGAAATCCATGAATATGTGGAAACCTATGTTCATGAAAAGTTTTTCCGGGACCAGTATTCGCACATTTTTTCAGGCGACCGGCTCTGGCAGGATCTTGAAACCGATGAAAGCACGACCTATAAATTTAATGAAGCCTCCACCTATATCCGGAAACCTCCTTTTTTCAAAAATTTTTCAATGGATATTCCCCGAATAATGAAAATTAAAGATGCGAGAGCCCTTCTTGTTTTAGGAGATTCCGTAACCACCGACCATATTTCTCCGGCAGGGGCCATACCGGTAGACTACCCGGCCGGGACCTATCTTACCGGAAATGGGGTCAAACCCTGGGAATTCAATTCCTACGGCTCCCGGCGAGGAAACCATGAGGTCATGATGAGGGGAACCTTTGCCAATATCCGGATCAAAAACCGGTTGGTATCCGAAACCGGGGGATGGACCCTGAAATTCCCGGAAATGGAAAAAGAATTTGTGTTTGACGCCTCCCTGAAATACCAGGCTCAAAACACCGGCCTCCTTGTTTTTGGCGGAAAGGAATATGGGAGCGGATCTTCAAGGGACTGGGCCGCCAAGGGCCCCAGCCTTCTTGGCGTCAAAGCCGTGATTGCCGAATCCTTTGAACGGATTCACAGGTCCAACCTGGTGGGGATGGGGGTTCTGCCGCTCAGTTTTCAGGACAAGGAGTCTTTTGAATCCTTGAAACTTACGGGCGATGAAACCTTTGAAATCCCCGGCCTGGATCAGATCAGACCCAACGGGCTTCTGACGGTCATTGCCATGAGAAACAATATTAAAATGAATTTCAAGGTTATTGTTAAGCTCAATACGGATATTGAGGTTGACTATATCAGAAACGGCGGCATCCTTCCCTATGTACTGCGTCAAATGATCAAAGAATAAGCCGACTTGTCATTAAATGCCTCGTTTTTCCCCGGCCCCAACCCTTAGATTGGCGGCCGGGGAGTCTCCCCTCATTCAATTGTTTTTTTAACCCTGATTTTCAAATATGTGATATAATGCAAACCAATGGTTTTTACGGCGGAGAATTTTATTAAATGTAATCGAGAGGATTTGTTAAGGCTATGGAAATCAATCATTACGAGTTTAAATACGGCGAGTTCGGAGAAACCCTTGGGGTTCAGATCAATCTTAAGGGCTATGACGTTCTTCGCTTTAACAATATCAGCAAAGGGCCTGCCTTTACCATAGAAGAACGGCAGAAACTCAAACTCAGCGGTTTTCTGCCGCCCAGGGTAAAAACCCTGGATGATCAGATCAGGAGCTGCCTTGCCACGGTCAGGGGAAAAACAACCGACATTGACCGGTATATTTATCTTCGGAATCTCTACGACCGGAATGTGGTCCTTTTCAATGCCGTTGTCGCCAGCAATGTGACTGAATTTTTACCCATCATCTATACCCCCACAGTGGGTCTTGCCTGCCAGCGGTATTCTAAAAATTTCCGGGGAGCCAACGGGATTCACTTTTATCCCGGGAATATCGACTATGCCGAATTTATTCTCAGAAACTATACGGACCAGGCCATCCGGATTGCCGTGGTCACGGATAACCAGGGCATTCTCGGGATTGGAGACCAGGGTGCGGGCGGTATCCCCATCTGTCTTGGAAAACTCATGCTCTATACGCTGGGCGCCGGGATTGCCCCCTGGCATTGTTTGCCCGTCTCCCTGGATGTGGGAACGGATAATGAAGAGCTGCTCAATGACCGCGACTATATCGGCTGGCGCCACAGACGTCTTAAAGGAAAAGAATATGACGCCTTTATCGAAAAATTCGTAGCGGCATTTAAACGGAATTTTCCTGATGCCCTGCTCCAATGGGAAGATTTTTCAAAACAAACGGCAGTCACGGTCCGGGATAAATATGTCAAAGAAGTCATTTCCTTTAATGATGATATCCAGGGCACCGGAGCCATCGCATTGGCCGGAATCCTTGCCGCCATGAAGGTCAAAAATGAAAAAATGTCCGGCCAGGTTTACCTGATTCATGGCGCCGGTGCCGGCGGTATCGGTATTGCCGAACAGATCCTGACCGAACTCATGGAACAGGGCATGGATGAAAAAGAAGCCGTATCCAAAATATTTACCCTGGACTCAAAGGGAGTGGTCACTTCAGGCAGAACCATTGAGCCCTATAAGGTTAAATTTGCAAAAGATCCGAAAACCCTTTCCTGGCTTACCGCTCCTGAAGACAATACCCTTTTGAATGTGGTTAAAAATGAAAATGTAACCGTTCTCATCGGCACCTCGGGTCAACCCGGATGTTTTACAAAGGAAGTGGTTGAAGCCATGTGTGAAAACACGGAACGCCCCGTCATTTTCCCGTTGAGCAATCCAAACAAGAAAACGGAAGCCCAACCCGAGGACATTTTCACCTGGACCGATGGAAAAGCCCTTGTGGCTTCCGGCTCACCCTTCCCGCCGGTCCGGCATCAAGGGAAAGAATATAGAATCGGCCAGGTCAACAATGTCTTTGTTTTTCCGGGTGTGGGGCTCGGCATCATCGCATCCGGGGCCACCGAAGTCCTGCCGATCTTCTTTTCTGCTGCCGCCCATGCCGTTGCGGAATTTGTCAGTGAAGAGGATTTGATGAACGGCATTCTCTGCCCGCCTCTGGACCAGCTTAAAAATGTGTCCTTTGAGGTCGCCAAACGCGTCGGCGCTGAAGCCATAAAAGCCGGGGTTATCGAAAAAGGCTGCGCCTTTTCAAGATACAAGCACAACAATGACCCGGACCGGCTGAACCTTTTGATCGAAAAAATGCGCTGGGAACCCAAGTATTTCGATCAGATTTAATTCTTTCACATCATTTTCCGCCGGTTTTCGCATTAGGGGGAACCGGCGAATTTTTTGTCCATATCCTTCATTGGAGATAAACGGAAACGGCATCGGCGGTGATCTCCCCGTCAATGGCCGAGGATACGATTCCCCCGGCATAGCCTGCCCCCTCTCCTGCCGGGAACAACCCCTGGATTTGCGGATGCATCCTGGTATCCGGCATTCTGGGAATTCGAACAGGAGAACTGGTCCTGCTCTCCACTGCCAGAAGCTTGGCTTCCTTTGTCACATACCCTTTCATTTTTTGTCCGAAAATCCGGAAAGCCTGTTTCAGCGAATCAGTGATATAAGGCCCCAGGATTTCTTTCAAAGGATAGCTGACCATCCCCGGAATATAGGATGTGGCAGGCAGAGTCCGGGATATCCTGTCCTCCAGAAAATCCGTCAACACCTGGGCAGGGGCGGCCTGGGTCCTGCCGCCGGCAAGAAAGGCTCTTTGTTCCATCTGTTTTTGAAACTCAAGTCCGGCAAAATGTTTAAATTTGTCCTCCAGCCCGCCGTACTGGTGTGCATCAATGGTAACCACCATCCCGGCATTGGCATGGGCCAGGTTGCGAAGGGAATTGGACATGCCGTTCAAGACCAGTTCGCCGGGGGCCGTGGATGCCGGGATCAGCATACCGCCGGGGCACATGCAAAAGGAATAGACCCCTGCCCTTCCCACCTGGCAGGCCAGGGAATAAGCGGCTGCGGGTAAAAACGGGCTGCCCTTGGATTTCCCGTACTGGATGCCGTCGATCAGTTCCTGGGGATGCTCCACGCGAACCCCCATGGCATAGGGTTTGGCTTCCAGAAGGAGTTGATGCCCATGGAGCAGATCATATATATCCCGGGCTGAATGGCCCGTGGCCAGGATGACGGCATCGGCTCTGAACTCCTGATCCTCGGTTCCGACCCCCAGAATCCGCCCTTCCTTTAAGATAAGACCGGTCACCTTTGAATTGAAATGAATCCGGCCGTTGCAATTCAAAATGGTTTCCCGCATGGCCTGGATAATCCTTGGCAATTTGTTGGAACCGATATGGGGATGGGCATCGACCAGGATATCCGGAATGGCCCCATGAAGAACCAGGATGGAAAGAATTTTTTTCACATCCCCCCGCTTGGTGGAGCGGGTATATAATTTTCCGTCGCTGTAGGTCCCTGCCCCGCCTTCGCCAAAGCAGTAATTGGAATCCGGGTTCACCTTCCCCTCGGTTTGAAGGGATTTCAGATCGAACCGCCTTTCCCTGACATCCTTTCCCCGCTCCAGGATGATGGGAAGAATACCTTTTTCGATGAGCCTCAACGCGGCAAAAAGCCCGGCCGGACCGCTGCCCACGATGACGGCTGTTTTGCCGGGCTTGACCGGTTCATAGGTGACCGGCAGCAAAAGGTCTTCCAGGGGCTCCCCGAAATACACCCTTGCCTGAACCTGAAATACCGGAGAACGCCCCCTGGCATCCACGGACCGCCGTGTGATCTGCACCGCATCAACGGCGTCTACGCTCATTTTCAAGGCAACGGCGGCGGCTTCCTTAAGATGGCCGGGGTCATTCAGTTGATCCGGCCGGATACGAAGCATTATGTCTTTGATCATCCCTGTCCCCTTTTTATGGAGAAAATTATTCTATATCATGAACCCTCAGTGATCTCAATCCTCAGCCAAAGATCATTCTGAATAAGCTCCTTTTATCAGCACCATTAAAAATTCCTCCTTTCATAATTTTTTCATCATTTTTTTCTTGACATGAATTTTCCTGTTTGTTCTAATATACAGAATTGTGTTCTATATACAGAACTTTTAGGAGCCATGCCTATGAATTCCCCTGTTCCGGAAACGACAAAATCAGCGTACAACCCCACGGCCCCGGCCGTGGAGCAGGCGGCCCAACTGCTTTTCTGCCTGGGGAAAAACAAGGGCCACGATATGGGGCTGACCACCATCTGCAAAGAAATCGGCATCCACAAGAGCAAGGGATATTCCATTTTAAACGCCCTGGCCAAATACGACCTCGTCACCCGGGACCATGCCTCCAAAACCTATTCCCTGGGACCGGCCCTCATGCCCCTGGCCCAGAAAGCCAAGGAAAAATTTGATATCACCGCCGTTGCCAGGGACCATCTTCAGCAACTGGCCGATGATACAAAAACCAGCGTACTGCTGGGAATCATCTGTAATGACCAGGTGTTTATCACCGGGAAATATGACGGCAACGACAAGGTATCGGTCACCGTCAATCTCTACCAGTCCCTGCCCATCACCCACGGATCCCACGGAAAAGCCGTTTTCGGATATCTTCCCCCGGAGGAACAGGAAAGGCTTCTCTCTTCAGGACAGGTCTTTTTTCACGGCAGCCCTGAAGATTTCGATCCGGAGCGCCTGAAAAGCGAACTGATCTTCTGCCGGAAAAAGGGATATGCCGTGGATCAGGGCAGGATGTCGGCGGGAATCAATGCCGTCAGCGCTCCCATTTTTGACCATAATGATGAAGCAGCGGCCTGCGTGATTATCCTGGGCACGTTTCAGGAGGACCGGTTTGAGGGTTTAGGAAAAATGATTGCTGAAACCGGCCGGGTGATCTCCCGGCAGTTAGGAGCAAGAATATAAAGGAGACACGATGAAAAATGATGGGGTAAAGATTATCAAGACAACGACATGGTCCCCCGGCCCCGGTTGCCACGGTGGTTGCGGAATCCTGGTCCATGTCAAGGACAACAAAGTGATCAAGGTGGAAGGGGATCCGGACCACCCCTGGAACCAGGGGCGGCTCTGCTCGCGGTGTCTTTCCATGACCCAGTACATGTACCATAAGGACAGGCTAAGAAAACCCCTGAAACGGGTCGGTGAACGGGGGGAGGGCAAATTCGAGGAAATTTCCTGGGATGAGGCCTTTGACCTGATTGAAGAAAAAATGAAAAAAATCCGGGATGATTTCGGTCCCGAGTCCGTGATCTTTCACCAGGGCACCGGCCGGGACATCGGTGGCTGGATATCCATGCTGGCCTATGCCTACGGCAGCCCCAACTGGATGTTCGGGCTTTCCGGGATTTCCTGTTACACGCCCCGGCTCATGATGATGTCCATCACCCAGGGGGATTTTGCCGTGGTGGATGCCTCCCAGTGGCTTGAAAAACGGTATGACGACCCGGAATACAAGATCCCAGAAACCGTCATCATCTGGGGCCAGAACCTGCCCGCTACCTGTCCGGACGGCTTTTTCGGTCACTGGTATGTGGATCTCATGAAACGGGGAACGGAACTCATCGTCATTGACCCGAGATGCACCTGGATCGCCTCCCGGGCCAAAATCTGGCTCCAGCTCCGGCCCGGCACGGACGCAGCCCTGGCCCTGGGGTTTATCCATGTCATGATCCAGGAAAACCTCATCAACATGGATTTCGTCGAAAAATGGACCAATTCTCCCTTCCTGGTCCGGACAGACGGCAAGATCCCGGTGTTTCTGAAAGAAAAAGACATCAAAAAAGAGGGGTCCGAGCTGAATTTTGTGGCCCACGACGCGGTTTCCGGAGATGTCATGGTCTGGGACACCACGGCCCAGGCCTATGACAAGGCCGGGGCCAAACCTTCCATGGACGTGGCTTTCACCCTCACCCTGGTGGACGGGTCAAAGGCAACCGTCAAGACCGTCTGGACCCTGTACAAGGAGAATGCCGAACAGTATACCCCGGAAAAGGTCCAGGACATCACCTGGGTGCCGGCCGAAAAAATCCGCCAGGCGGCCCGCATGTATGCCAAGGCCAAGCCCGGAGCCCTTCACTGGGGGCTTCCCATTGACACCATTCCATCCACCGTACCCACCTCCCAGGCCCTCAACCATCTCTGGTGCCTCACCGGCAATCTCGACATCCCCGGCGGCAATGCCATTGCCCGGTATGCATATGATGTGGTGACCTATCCCTATCATTCGGGCGGCGCCATCCTGAGCCTGCCGCCCGAGGTCATGAACAAGCGTATCGGCATCCATGACTACGGCTGCATCAAGGATTTCAGGGCCTGGGCCCAGCCCGACAAGGTCCTGGAACAGATTTTCTCCAGCAGCCCCTATCCGATTAAGGGCATGTGGATCCAGACGGCCAACCCCATTGCCTGCACGGGCATGGATCCCAAAAAATGGCACAAAGCCATCAAACAAATGGATTTCACGGTCTGCGTGGATCTGTTCATGACCCCCACGGCCATGCTTTGCGATGTGATCCTTCCGGCCGCCACCTTTCTTGAAAAAGATTCGCTCAAGGCCTGGTGGGTTCCCTTAAATGCCATCAAAAAAATCGTGGATGTGGAAGAATGCAAATCCGACATTGAAATCAATCTTGAACTCTGTAAACGGTTCATGAAAGACTTCCCCTTCCCCAACACCCGGGTGCTGTTTGATTCCCTGCTCAAATCCGCCGGCATCACCTACCAGGAACTCTGTGACAACACCTGGATGCTGCCGCCCAAGGGCCATCCCAGCAAACCCTATCACCGGTATGAAAGAAGCCTGCTGAGACCGGACAAAAAACCGGGGTTTCGGACCCCCTCCGGGAAAATCGAGCTCTTTTCCTTCTGGCTGGAGAAATGGGGTCTCGACCCCCTGCCCTACCATGAAGAGCCCCCTTACAGCCATATCAGCACCCCGGATCTGTTCAAAGACTATCCGCTGATCCTTGCCACCGGCCGGAGAATGGGACCTTTTTTCCATTCCGAACATAGGCAGATTCCCTGGCTCAGAGAACAGCAGAAAGAACCGGTCCTGGAAATCCACCCGGATACAGCCAGGAAATACGGGGTCGAACACGGTGAAAAGGTCTGTGTTGAAAACTGGCTGGGAAAAATAACCGTCAAGGCCCTTGTGACCCCGGTCATCCATCCCAATGTGGTCATGGCGGAACACGGCTGGTGGTTCCCGGAAAAAGAAGGCAAAGAACCCAGCCTCTTCGGCGTCTGGGACGTCAATGTCAATCAGCTCATCCCCATGGGCCATGAAGGAAAAGCCGGTCTGGGATCTCCCATCAAGAGCATGCTCTGCAAAGTATACAAGGCGAAAGGATAACCATCATGACACCCTATGGAATGCTCATCGATTATGAATATTGCACCGGCTGCAAGACCTGTGAAATAGCCTGCAAACAGGAATATGAAAGGCCTGCCGGAAAAGTCGGGGGAGTGGAAGTCACGGAATTTGTCCACACCCTTCCCAATGACAAATTGTTTATCACTAATATCCCGCATTTTACCCGGGCCTGTGTGTTCTGCGCCAGCCGGGTAAAACAGGGCCTGGACCCGGCCTGTGTCAAACACTGCATGGCAAGGGTCCTGACCTTTGGGAAAATCGAGGACCTGGTCAAACTCCTCCCGGAAAAACGGAAGGCCATTCTCTGGACCCAGGGACGATAATTCAAGGGGTTTTGCCGGACGCGTTCTAAGGCATCTGTTGACCCTTGTTGAACACATGGATATTCCGGTCTTTTTCCCGGCCGATTTCCGGATCCGGCCGATTTTCCCCATCCCAGGGCATCAGGGCCTTGGGGTCCGTGATCACGGCCACCGGACAGGAAGCCTGGAAGCTCGTGCGTTCCACTACGCTTCCGGCATACCATTTGCCTTGGCTTTCCTTGGTGTGGGATCCCAAGACAATGAGATCCGCCTGTGTTTTGGCGGCGCAGGAAAGAATTTCCTGATGGGGCAGGCCCCCTCCCCAGATGGCGTATTCATGGGGCAGTCCGTTGAAAAAAGGCTTGCAGAAATCCGTCAGCCGTTGCCGGGTCGCGGCCAGGTCTGCTTCGTAATTTTCCTGGGAATATTTGGGATAGGGCGGCACAGGGATCATGTGGAAGACAACCACCCGGCCATGGAATTTCCGGGCCAGTTGAACGGCAAAAGACAGGGCGCACTCACAGGACACGGAAAAATCAACGCCCACCACGATACGCCGGAATTCGGCAGTCTCAAGCTGAACCAGGGAGTTAACGATGACCACCGGGCAATTTTCCCGGGTAACAACCCCTTCCACAGTGGATCCGATTTTCCCTTCCACCCGGACAACGCCTTTTTCAACAGCCCTTGCAGAATGCGGACCCATTACGATGAGGCCTGACTCCAGAAGCCGTGACCAAGACAGGATCTCCTCCCAGGGGAATCCCGGAACTACCCGGATGTCGCCGCCCACGGAGGGATGGACAACGGTGGCGTAAACAGCTCGGATTTCATCCGCCACCTGTTTTTCATAGGCCTCACTGGTTTCAATGTCTTGACCGGTGATAAAATGACGCACTCTTCGCCGGTTTTGTGTGTCACCGGACTCCAGAACATGCAGAATATGCAGTTTGACCCGGAACTGTTCGGCCAGCCTTGCGGCGGCGGCCACTACGGGATCGACAACCTGAACCAGATCCGTTGCTGCCAGAATATCAGAAAACATAATTCCTCCTTTTTTCACGGCGCCGAGGGAGAAGCCCCGTCCGGCGGCACGATATATTCATTGAAAAGAATCCGGTTCATGCATTCTTCAACGGGATTTTCCGTGTCCACCAGAATGCGTTGTTCCGGTCTGATCTCGGTTAAGGCCTCAAACCCTTTGCGAAAACTATCAAAATGGACCAGCCGGGCATCGGACAGGGACGGCCGGATTTCCCGGCGGGCCAGGCGTTTTTTCAGTATCTTGTCCGTGGCCGTGCATTCAACAAAAAAAATGGTCGCATCCATGTCCGCTGCCAGCCGCAGGGCTTCTTTCCGGAAATGCCGGGTGCCGAAGGTGGCATCCAGAACCACGGAATTGCCTTTTTCGATTTCTTCCTGAGCCGTGAGAAACATACGGCCGTAGGTCAGGGCCGTGGCCCCCCGGGTGTAGATACCGCTCTCAAATGCCTGGCGGGAAGGGTCCATGGGCGATGCTGCAAACAGTTCTTTGCGGATGGCGTCGGACCGGAGCACCGAAATACCGAAGGCCCGTCCGATTTGCCGGGCAATAGTGCTTTTGCCCGAAGCCGGTATCCCGCATACCACCCACAGGACCGGCCGGGTGAATCCCACGGCATACCCGTAGGCAAGGTTCAGGTATGTTTCAATCTCGGCATGCAGTCGGGAGGTCTCCGGTTCCGTCACATCCGTTTCCCGGACCCGGATACAGGCCACCTTTAATCTGACCATGGCCCGATAGCATTTGTAAAAACCCAGGAGGACAAAGAGATCCGCATCCCCGGTTTGACGGGCGATCTCGGCCAGCAGGTCCTGTGCGGTGTCCGAATGTCCCCGGGCATCCAGGTCCATGGCCAGGAATGCCAGGTCCGAGGCCATGTCCTCATACCGGAACCGCTGGTTAAATTCGATACAATCAATAATTCGGACCTGGTCATCCATGAAATAGATATGTTCGGCCCGTAAATCGCCGTGACAGTCCAAAACCTTTCCGAATTGGACCCGCTTTTCAAAAAGGGGCCGGTGCCGCTTGAGAAAAGACAGGCAGGCGCTGCGGACGATTTTGAACAGACGCTCGTCAAACAATTGCCCGGCAACATCCGCCGTCTGGGTGAAATTTTCCATGCAGTTTCCGGAAACCGTGGCCCATGTCCCCAGGTCGGCCTCGGGAGCCGGTTCGTGGGGCCGGTCGTAGAACC
>Ga0208373_1001570_pt1 | contig 29684 bp, 21 predicted proteins | sample RifOxyC2_FD_184036 | JGI IMG/M metagenome (GOLD analysis project Ga0208373, IMG submission 184036) | Soil microbial communities from Rifle, Colorado - Rifle Oxygen_injection C2 (SPAdes) | ecosystem: Environmental > Terrestrial > Deep subsurface > Rock core/Sediment | place: Rifle, Colorado... | reverse complement strand
CTGCGGGGTTATAGAAGCTTGCATTGGAATCATCTGCTAAGCCTACGTAACCGTCTCCAATACTGGCTACTCTCGCGGAAGGTTTTATTTTTAGGAATTGAAGGGCTTCTGTGCCGGTACCGGCAAGAAGAGTGGATGACAGAAATGTAATAATGAAAAAACAAAAAGGTATCAATGTAGTTGCCTGATTTATCAGGCATTTACAGGCTCGATACTTTTGCCCGCCAATCTTTTTGGAGGGAATCGAGCAACTACAAGATCTCGAGCTATTTTTATTTAGCTTGCATTTACAGCACCAAGCACGCATCGTTCCTCCTAATAACTCAAGGTCCGGCACCTGTTTTTCACGTAGACCTTTGAACCTGGCATTCATTACAACTTAAACCAGATCCAAAATTCTATGTTCTAGATTGGTGCCGGATCGGCAGCTCAGCCCCCGTCACATGATTTTCTCAAGTATTTCTGCAGTAAGTTCGAACTCTTCTGCTCAATTTCATTCGACTTTACTCAGAGCATTCTTTTGAAGCATATGCCGGACTGGAACTTTGCGTCTCTTGATTACTCAAGATTTGCCCTTTCGGATATTTCTAATTTGATTAAGTATACAAATAAGCATATATTCTGTCAATATGAGTATTTTATCACTTAATTGTCTTTTATGTACACTTTTATGTGCAATATGCTCTAATATAAGGATTGCTTTTTTAAACCAGGAATATACAGGTATGAATTTCATTTTTTGCATGTCAACCAATAATATGTCATCTACATAAAAGCTCGGATTGCAGCATTTTACTTATATCTGTATTCGCTAGGCGTGTATCCGGTAAAACTTTTGAATGTTTTACAAAACCAAGGGACATCATTGTATCCTGACTTTTTTGCAGTTTCATTAATATTAATATTTTCTTGTTTTAACATTTTTTTTGCTTTTTCAATCCTTATTTCTATCAAATAGTTAAAAATAGGCATTCCTATCTCCATCTTAAATATTTTTTCCATATATCTTTGACTTAATCCGGCTCTTTTTGAAATATCATTCAAAGTAATTTGTTTGTAATAATTCTTTTCCAAATAATTAACTATTTCTTCAACAACTTTGCTATATATGCTCTTTCTATTTATCAGCCTTTTTAAATCTTTATTTAATAATTTAAATGTATTTTCTATGTCCGCTTTATTATTTAGAACCTTAAATATTTTTTCACTTATTAATATTGCTACAGAGTTGTAATACTTGACATCTTGATAAGGATTAAATGACGTTTTCAATATCTTTTCTGTCTGCAGACAATATGGTCTTACAGATAACACTTCCTTATCTTTCCATAACTGTTTTACTGAAGCAAAAGGCCAGGCACTGTCAAGCTCCCTCTTTTTATGATTTTCCAAATTTGTATAATATTTTAAAAATGAACCTGCAGATTTAAGATCTTTTGTATTTTTTGGTATACATAACGCACTACCATATAAAACACTGTATCTTTTTTCGCCTTTTGCCATTCTGGGCAATGGAGCTATTCCTACTTTATTTCTAACCGGGGAATTTACTTGCCAACGAAGAATCTGCATTACGTCAGGAGTAAATATTAAAAATACTGTTTCTCCGTTTAAAAATTTATTCATGCTATTTGAAGATATATTTTGAGTATTTTCAGGGTTGATTTTGTATTTGTTTATTATATGTTTCATAAATTTTATGGATTCAATCATTTTACTGTTATTTATATTTATATTCCCGTTGGTATCATAAATATCTGTTTCATTACCCCAGGCAAATTCTAAGAAGATATCCGTTAATTCCTTTATATTGTACCACCAAAAAGATAAACCGCACAATGTGGGATTATTTTCTTTGCTCAAAATATAATCCGCTGCCTTTAATAAATCATCCATTGTTTCAGGAACTTCTAAATTATATTTTTCCAGGAAGTCCTTTCTATATACCAGACATCTACTATACACATCTACAGGAACACCATATATTGCGTTATTATATATACATGCTTTAACGGCTTCCTCATAATAAATGTTTGTATCAATGTAATCTCCCAAATTAGCAAGTAGTCCTTCAGATGCAAGTTTATATACACCTTCAAAAGGTAATGCGATAATACCTAAAGGAATACTTTGAGGCTTAATAAACCTTCTCATTTTTTCTACGGGATATTCTATTATTTTATCCATATTAAAAGAATCCATTTCCTTAGTTCTGTAAACCGTAATCTCGGGATGAATCTGCTCAAATGCTTTCATTGTTTCTTTCATGTATCTTTCGCCGTAAATACCATCCATAAACCAAATATGATAACTAACTTCCGAGGAAATAGGAGCATTCAGTTTCACACTATTTTCATCCTCAAATATGCTTTTTACTTCCAATCCCTTATTATTAATATTCAGTTTATGAACTCTTGTATCACAAAAGGTACCTTTTGCTTTTAATACACTTATCAATTTTACAATATTTCCGCCTTTTCTTGCCTGCTGCAACGCCAAGATGCTATCCGCAATTTTTGGCAATGGAGAACCAACAAGTCCAAAATACTCCCCTTCTTTTGAAATAGCAGCAGTAAATATCGTTGTAGAAACTTTTTGTTTTATCATATAAAACATTTCATCTATTTCTTGAACGACTTGTGTTCCTTCAAAAACACATGAGACTTCATCTATGAATATCCTGTTAATTTGCACTTTACTAAATATTTCTTCTAATTTAGGAATTAACTGACCTATATCAGACATTTTCGAAGTCATTAATACTAAATTCTTATTTTTTACATATTTTTTCCAATCCATCGTTAAAATATCATAATATTTTAGTATTTCTTCCGGATTTTCCTGTAAAGAAATATACATACATTTTTCTTTCATTTTCAACCCTTGCTTAATAAATTGCAATCCAAACAAAGTTTTTCCCGTCCCGGAATGACCTGCGACAAGAGTAGTGGTCCCTTTTATTATTCCCCCATAAAACATATCATCCAAACCGGGAATTCCTGATTTTATTCTTTTTAGTCTTTTGTCTGCCATAGTATTTAGAGTATAACAAAATTATTGGATTTTAGGAAGAGCCTATAATAGAGGCGCAGAGGTTCGGATGCTCAGAGGCGCAGCAAATAATAAATAGCGAACCAGGGGCGGGGGATAAACAGGCATTGAGGATAAGAAGTTTAGAGGGTTTGAGGGTTAGAAAAAATGGTTTTTGGAAGGCTGAAGGCGGAAGACGTACATATCACAACTGATAAATGCTTTTTTGTTGAGGGTAACGGGTTACGAATAAATATTTCGCGTAACCCGTTACCATTTTTACCAATATTTTTATATTACTTCGGTAATGTAAGCTCTGTTTTGTCGGTGTAATCCAGCTTGCAGCGCAGGATCCTGTGGGTGAACATATCTGAAATTAACAGGTAATTTTTCCACACGGCTACCCCATAAGGGGAAGAAAGCGGGATTTCCGGATTTTTTACTATCTTGGTTCCGGGAATTACTTCGTCGTTGCCTCCGCCTTTGTTATCTTCATTGCCGTAAGCGCCTATTCTTGTAATTATATTTCCGGCTGTGTCCACGGCCAATACATTGAAAACTTCCTGATCATGAAGCCAGATCAAATTATCGGCGTCTATCATAAACTCGGCGGCCGGACATTCCCCACCGCAGGTATAACTGCTTGTGCCGGAATTTCCCGGAACCGTCCAGATATGACCTGTTTTATCTCTTATCCCGCCGGTTGGGGAAAATTTCATCAGTTTATTGTACATGGTAAACTTTAAATTATCCAGTTTCGCCGCGCGTCTTTTGTGCGCCCCGTGACATGTTCCGGTCTCTATCGTATAAATATTACCGTCCCGGTCCAATTTAACGTCATTTGGTCCCTGAAGTTTTACAATACTGTTTTTCTTTAATATCCCGTCAGCACCATAGACATCAATACGGCTGAAATTATACTTATCCCCTATGGTGTCCGGATTACCGACCACTTCATTTACAAGCTTTGCATCCTGGGGTTCCGTTATCGCGCAATAAATATCCCCGTTTGCCGCGATATCAATACCTTTTAACTCATTGACATTCTCTATTGAAATAGCTTCAAGAGTTCCGAATTTTGCCCTTTTCCCGTCAGGTGTAAATTTCCAAATTTCTTTTTTCTTTTTTTCATATATCATTGTGTAAAAATTATCCTGTTTATCAACACCGATATAGGCCGTTCCAACTCCCCACCAGCTGAATTTCTTAAAAGCATTTCCATCAACATCGCTTTGAATAAAATACGGCGAAGCATCCCGGATGTACATTCTGCCCTTGCTGTCCACGGTCAAATGGCCAGGAAATTTTAACGTTTTATTATCTACTCCATTTATTATCTTTTTCTCAAATTTACTTCCGGTATCCGTAACGCGGATCAAAGTATCCTGACCGTCAACAGCCCATATTATGCTTGCTTCCTGGTCAACCGCTATTTTTCTTGCCGCGCCGGAAAGCTCTATTTCCTGAACAACTTTCAGATCTTTCCAGGTGTTAAATTTCAGAAGCTTGGAAACTCCTTTTGGCGCTTTAATGTTGGCATAAACCGCACCTGTTTTATGATTTGCTGCCAGTGAAACTCCTTCTGCAAATGTTATATCCCCGGTGGTTGTTTTTACCTTATCAAATTTTCCGAGGAGAAATCCGTCTTTCCGGTATATTTTCATGCAATTTTCGGTGGAATCACCCAGCCAGATATTTCCCTCTTTATCTACAGCAATTCCCCACATCGGATCATAATTTCCTTTGTTTCTAAACGCCGGTTCTCCTATCATATAAGAGGCGGAGCCTAACTTTTTTTCACCGTTAAAAGTGAAGGATTTAACGGGATTTTTGCATTTATTGTCAAGATGTCCTATTACTCCAAACATATTATCGGCAATATAGATATCTCCCTCAGGCCCTACTGCCAGGGTCCAGGACCTCATAAATGATCCCTTGTCAACCCAGGGCGGGGTACCTAAATCATCATCCGGCAATCCTTCAGGATCTATCTGCATGATTAATTGATGGCCCGGAACCTGGTCAACATAAAATATTCTCCCGTCAAGTCCGATTACCATTGAAGGACTTCTGACCGAGAACCAATAAAACGCGCTGTGACCTACAGCTCTCGGAACCGGTCTTCCGGACCAATCCACAGCTCCCCAATTAATAGTATCCGCCGGCCAAATAGTCCTGTTTTTCCGGAAAAATTTATCCAAAGCGGCTTTTGATTTATCTAAACTAAAAGGGTAAACCTGTTTTACGAACTTTCCTTCCCTGTCGAAAACCCTCATTGATGACATATGAACGCCGAACTGCTGGACAAGATAAATTTCTCCTTTTTGATTTACGGCAATAGACCCCGGAATCGCCCAATTCGAATTTCCCGTATTACCAAAACCGTCAGGATTCCACAAGGCAAATTTATCAAATTTGGCGTTTATTCCCGCGCCTATCAATGCTTTGCAGGTTGAAGCATCAACTGTTTTACCCGCATCATCTTTTCCGTCCCATAATATTTTCTGAGAGGTAGAACTACCCTCAAACGGTTTTGGTGTTTTTGAAGTTCCTACCATACCGCTTGCTAAATGCCTTACAACCTCCCCTTTGGAATCAACTATCCGGATCGTAACATCCACGGACTTTTTAACCGTAAATTCGATATTGTATCCTTTCTCGACTTTTTTTATGGAAGATGCTGCTATATGTTTTACAGAAATGCCGGAATCATCCCCTGACGGGGAAACTTTTTGTCCCGGAGCACCCCCGGCATTCGCCAAACAAAATATCAGAAAGGCGGCAAAAACAAAATACATTTTTCTTTGCATTATTTCTCCTTTTTTTTCGATTTTAATCTTTCCCGTAAAGCATTAAGAGCAGGCTGGCTATTGGTAAGTCCAAATCTCTTGTCAATAGCGGGCTCTATGATTTTCCTTGCTGATTTTGTTTCCCCTTTTGCTTCAAGCCATAATCCCAGCCATAAACGCCATTCGGGAAACCATAAAGGATACGGCCATAATTCATTCGGCTCCGGCTTTTCATATCCTAAAAACATCCTTGCCAGATTAAGTTCGGTTCCTGCCAGATATTTTCTCATATTTTCTTCAATATCTGCTTTGGTCAGGGATTTCAAATATCCCAGGGAGAACAAAAATGCCTGCAATATGACCACACTTCTTGTCTCATATTCATTAAAACTCCGGCATCTAAATCTGTCGATAAATTCCGAAGCTTTAATATAATTTTGATGCTCTATCTCCCATCTTACGCTGCAGTAAACGCAATACATTTTACCGGAATCCGGCAATTCACTGTTATTTTTCCAATCTGTTTCCCAGATTTTAAACAGTTCATTATTTTGAGATTCGATAATAATATCTGAAACTATAACAATACAACTAATATCAATTTCATTTTTCAACCAATCTTTTGCGCTTTTTACATCATTTGAGGCGAAAAAATATGAAAAAACAAGCTGGCTATGTGAATTGCTTAAATTTTTCTCAGGTCCTAATGCTTTTTTTCGCTCAAATATTTCACGCATAACATTACTGCCTATTCCTTTTAATACTATAAATTGAAATGTTGTCTTGAAAGCATTGCCCTCCAAAAATTCTGGCTGTTTAAATAAATAATCATATTTAAATAATAAATCAAAACGTCCGACAGAAAGTATACTACGCAGTGCTATCCAGTTATGGGAATGCAGCTCCTTTTGTGCCTGTAGAAGTTTTTTGTCATATTCTGTAATTTCGTTAAAAGCTTCTTTCCACCTTCCTGCATTTGACAAACTTCTTACGTAATATTGTTCCAATAAAATAGAACTTAATGCTACAGTACTAAATGCATCGTGAGCGATTTTATAAATTTCTATTCTCAAATTAATATCTTCTTCCCTGCATCCTTTCGGATCAAAATACTTACTTGCACGTATATTGTGCCTGACACTCACTATTTCCGATTTTGCCTGGCTGTCAGGAAACATCTTAAGAACTTCCTTAAATAACTCTATTGCTTTCCTCGGATTTTTGTTTTCAGCTCTTTCTATCTCTATTATTCCTTCCTGCACCAGGGCAAAAGGCTCCATGACGCATCCTCTCATTGATTCAAATATCAATATTGCTTCGTCAATTTTATTAAGTTTAAATAAACATATACCGGATTTTAGAAGCGCCTCTTCCCCTTCTAAACGGTTCTTATTTATATCCGCCATTCTTTTGTACTGCATAAGCGCTATTTCATAACTTTTATGCTGCATTAATTCATCGGCAAGCCGCATGGCTGGAAGATTGAGACCCCAAACCTGTTTTTTTAATTTTACAGGCTTTATATGAACCTCTTTTCCCCAGGCGGAAAATCCTATATATTTACCGGAGAAAGGGAATAATTCCCGGTACTTAAAAATCCTGACTCCGTCAAAATAGCCATATATCCATTTTTCATCGCATTCTATCTCTATCTTATGAATTTTCCCTTTTTGCCATTTAATATCCGTTTTCGCCAGGACATCTTCCCCGTTCCTTATAAATTTAGTAACTGTATTTGCTTCCGCCCCCACCTGGAAAAAATATCCGTTATAAACATTTTCACCTTCAGCTTCTTTGGGATTGAGAGCAGGCGCGCGACCTATTATTGAAAGTTCTCCTGCTTTTTCATCGTTAATATAACCCTCACAGGAAAAACTGAATCCTCCCGTAACTTCAGTTTTCCACAGTAATATATTCTCATTATTTCCTTCCGTTACCCAGTCTTCACCTGTGAATTTCCACTCCCCGGTCAGGGTCACCCATTCTTCGGGAATTAGTTTATGCGCTTTTTCTCCAAAATCAATTACTTCCCATTCCCTTTCATTCAGTATAAAATGACTTAGCGTGTCAGAAAAGTATTTAGCGGACTGCCTTTTCACAGGGTCTTTTTCCAGCGCTAATTTACAAAGCCGGGATAAAGTAGGATCTATCCCTGCCTCCGGTAAAACTGCTTCAGGAGTAATTGCTTCTTCATTTATTATTGCATTCACCGTCTCCCTCACTGTTTCCCGTTCAAACGGCAGTTTATCTGTTAATATCTGATACAGAATAACCCCCAAAGCATATATATCCGTAGCTGTAGTTTTTTCGTTAGTTTCATCTTGAAAACTTTCCGGAGTATTGTAAACCGGGGAGCCTATTATTAATTTTGCATCAGTTTTTCCGCCGGTACTGCCGCCATAGGAGGAAGTTTTACTTCCGGAACCCACACCCCAATCTATTACGGTAACCTCTCCAAACTCTCCCACCATAATATTATTCGGGGTTAGATCCCCGTGGACAACCTTCCGTGTATGCGCAAAAGCCACCGTTTCTGCCACATGCTGTAATATCTCGAGCAGCCTGTTCTGGCTGAATTTGCGCAATATATCCGCGTCGCCTTTTTTCCTTAATTCAAGTATATCGGAAAGTAATTTTCCTTTTAAAGCTTTCATGGTGTAATAAAGTCTTCCATCAGCATCCTTCCCCATACTGTATATTGATACAACCCCGGGGTGCTCCAAAGAGGCGGGAATCTTAGCTTCCTTCTCAAAAACCTTCAACTGTTCTTCGGTAAGATACGGCGAAAGCGGGCGCTTTAAAGCTATCTCCCTGTCAAGTTCGGGCTGATTAACCAGTAATACTTCCCCGCTGGTACCGTGGCCTAAATGCCTGATAACTCTATACCCGTCTATTTTTTCGATTATACTGTGTATTTTTTCAACATCAACAGGTACCGGTTTGATGGCTTTCAAGGATTTTTTCCCTTTTACTATTTCAATCGACCCCGTTTTATTTCTGTCAATATATGTCCCTCTCTGATGTTTTCCCCCTACATGATTCAGCTCGTTAACAAAAGAAGAAAGTACCGTACAATTCCGGCCTTTCTCTTTTGCTTTATACAAAGCCTCGTCCGCTCTTAAAAATATGGTCTGCGCATCCCCGGAATTATCCGGATAACTGGAAACGCCCAGGGAAACTGTTACTTTATATTTTTTTATTACAGGGGATTCTTCCACGGTTTTTCTGATCTTTTCCGCAATACCCGACGCTACTCTGCCTATCGTACCGGGAAGGAGCATTTCAAACTCATCCCCGCCGAATCTGGCTATTATATCCGAAATCCGGAGTGTATTTCTTAAAATATCGGCAACTTCAATAATGCACTTATTACCCGCTTCATGTCCTTTTGTGTCATTTAAAATCTTGAACCTGTCAATATCCATTATGATTAAAGAAACCGGCAGTCCCGAACGCTTGCTTTGTCTTACCGCCTGTTCCGCTTCCATCTGAAAATGACGGTGACTGAATAATTTTGTCAAGGGATCAGTTATCGCGGACTGGTAAAGGAGGGAGTGTTCTATCATTGCGGCAGCCTGGCCGCAAAGCATCTCTAAAATCTTCTGATCCTGGCGGCTTAAATCCTTTTTTGATTTTTTAGAATCAACATATAGCGCCCCGAGTATACCCCGGCTGGCAGTCAGGGGAATACAATATATTACCCCTGTATCATTGTCGGGAACCTTTTTTACTTTTTCCTTCATTTGATGCACAAATACTGGTTTTCCCGCCTGCACCACCTGAAGGGCCACATCCTGAATGTATTTTGTAAACTCTTCTGAGTTATTAATACAGGCTTTCGGCCAGAAAGCTCTGACCCTTAATCCTTTTTTTTCCGCCAAAAAAATGACCCCGCGGTCAAAACCAAACTTTTCCACTATCTCTTTTGTGATCCTTAAGAGAAGACTTTCTTCGTTTTGCTCCAATTGCCACAACCGTGTAATCTTAAGGATGTCATCCCAATGATCGGAGGAGGATATATCATCAATATTTTTAACGTCGATTTTCTTCATTTACCTAAATTTTACTAGTTTTCCGGTAAAAATACAACTGTTTAAAAACCCAGCAGAAAACATGCATCTTAGGCGGAGAAGATTAAGTGATATGCTTAAAAGCTTTTTCGGCTCCGAGAGGTGTGGCCGGTTATTTTCGGATTGTACTCTGAGCAAAATCCAGAATTGCAATCTTTTGAACGGGAACTTTAATTTTTATACCATTCCAGTTAAAGGTCAATCCTTCCTCAAGATTGGGGTTTGAAACCGCTATTAAGCTTTTCCCGTCAGTATCTTCGAAGCGGCTGATCTCAACCCGGGAAGTTTTTGGAATTGCTCTTAAGTCAAGATTTTTAGTGTCCATATAAACCGGCCGCCGGCCCCACCAATTCACACGATGTCTTTCTGAAAGAATTTCATTAATAACAGGATTTTTACCCCAACCGTCAAGCCCCGAATACCAATCAATTTTGGCTCCAAGCAAAAAAGCCAGCCTTTCGGTACCGTACTCGCAGGGAGCGTTCTCCCTGCAGTATAAATCATACCCGTCAACACCTTTCCAGTAATGAGTGTTTCCCCAAAAAAGGTGATCGTTATTCGACGGACCTTCATAAATTATCCGGTCGCCTAAAAGATACCGGCCAAAACGGGGGAAAGTTGTAAGCGGCCAATCTTTAGCCTGTTTAAAGGGAGCCCCGCAGCGGTCACCACCGGTTAAACATCCGCTCACCAAACCGGGTGCAGGATATATATCAACCAAACCTTCAATCAGTGTTTCTTCGGGAATTGTACCATTCTTAAATAACTCCAGAATTGCAGCGGGATCTCCCCAATTTGTCCGGCCAAGAGTATCCAAATAAAAAGAGTTGGCATTGTAATTCCTGTTAGCGGAAAGCCAGCCGGTCAGCCAGGCAACTCCTTCCGGAGTATCAAGAAATATTTTACTGCTAAAATCAGGAATTAACACAAAAGGCGCGCAATAATATCCTGCATGATATCCGGACTGCACAACACTTTTGACAAAATCCGGCAGCGCCGGCTGATATCTTTCATGCATTGTATAGTTCATTTTACAGCAGTCTCCCGCATACGTGCTCATCTGCCCCCACATTAAAAGCCAGGGGAAAGTAGATTTTGCTTCATCCCAATTTTTAGAAAGAGCCGCAATATTAAAATCGGTGAGGTTTTGAAGCTGTACATTAAATATTCCTTCACTTTGCCACATCCAATCAGGATACCTTACGGTCACAACCGACTTCAGCCAGGTTTTATAAAGATCCAATGCCAGCTGCCAGGGAACTTGACCCGTGTCAACATTTCCTTTCACGGTCGCAATCAGTGCTTTAAAAGTTTTTGTACTGCCTGCTGCAATTTTTTCAAACTGATACCTTAGAACCTGTCTTTGAGCGGCATACTGGGGAATAACACTTTTTGGCGGCCAATTAACAGCCGCAACAATCCTGGCGCTATGTGAATCTGCCATCACTACAAGCGGAGCAAATGCTGTGGCAGGATATTCCATTCCCATCCATAACCAGTCAGTATCGCGATTAGAAGCTTTTTCACTTTGACCCAGAATGTACGGATAATAGTAAATATCATCGGAAATATCGGCATCCAGGGGGGATCTTTTTGTCTGGTAGGGAAAATTTATATCGGTTAAATTTATTTTCGCCTGAATTTCCAGACTCCACTGTGAATTGCCCAAATCGGTAATTGTAGCTTTAAGCCGCACATCTTCTACAGACCACTTTGTGGAACTAATTTGCGTATAATCAGCGTTAGAATAGTTATACCTGACAGTAGAAGGATCATTAGTTACATAAAATTCAGGTGGAACAGTTTCGACCGCAAATACAGGACATACTATTCCCAATAATATTACTGTAAAAGCAACTGCCAATCCTTTAAGCACCGTTAATTCCTTTTTTGCAATTGCATTATTTTGATAAAGGCATTAGATTTATTTTAATTTTACCACAAAGGCTTTAAAATGCAAGAGAAAAGAAGATTAAAAAACAGACGCTGGATTCCGTGTCTGAGCACGGATGACAAGAGCAGTGTTATTTTTACTTTTACTTTATGAACCTCTGCGGACTTATCCTCCTAAAGGATTGGCGGACAGGCGTCCGGAGTTTCGGCGAGTGGAATTCAATTTATCCCGCTTTATGATATATTTCCTATCGGGAAAAGCTTTGCTTATTATTCATGCCGCATTTCCGCCTCAGGCGGACAAAAACCCGCCAAGCTTAAGGGCGGGTCCGCCAAAGTCGAGATCTCGTCAGAAACTCTGACGGACATCCACGGAGTTACCTCCGTGGTTTTCTGCGGCATACTCGCCATAAAATGCTGATGCGATTGCACCAATTTGAAGTATAGTCTAAAAGCCGGGGTTTTTGTATGATTTGTATCAACCGGGCGGTAACTTTATTACTTTGAAAGTTCTTTCAGTAGTTTCTCGGCGTCTTTTCTGTCATAAAGGTAGTAGTTGGCGGGAAGGGCCGGATTTTTCATATCCATCACTGTATTTAATAACTCCACAGCCTCTTTCTTTTTTCCCTGATTCTTATATATTATCGCAAGGTCTATGTACGGCATTGATATTAAAGGATCCGCTTTTATTACTTCGTTAAGAAGTTCTATTGCTTTTTCGGTATTGCCCCCGAATAAACCCGGGACCTGATAATAATAATTTGCCAGCGCTACTTTGGCAATAGGATGCTTTGGATTTAATTCCAGCGTCCTTTCAAACTCTCTCTTGATCTCCCCCGCCGAGCCCAGAGCATTAAAAATTCCTTTAAGCTGAGCGCATCTTCCGAGACCCGCTCCGTAATAAAAATGCGCGTCGGCGCTTTTATCATCTAACTTGAGCGCTTTTTTTGCGTACTCCGTCCCTTTTTCGTAAGTCGTCCTTCTATCATCCTCTTTTGTCAGGCCTTCACCGGAAAACAGGTAATACCTGGATAGAAGAACGAGCGCCTTAACATTTTCCGGTTCGGCACTGAGAATTTGTCCTGCTATTTCTTCTGCTTTAACGGCGTTCTCTTTATCCAGATGCCGGCTCTCAAATAATTCGAGCCCTCTCGTATAAAGAGCACCCGGATCTTCAGCTGCAACAGAAACAAAACCTGTTAATAAAACCAGAATGAAACTTTTTATCATACACTCACTTTTTGTTTTTTAATCTTTTCTTCAACAGCGTTTGCCAGCTCGCCGACAGTTTTCATCTTCCATACCGTCCGGTCGCTTAAGATATCTATCTTAAACTTGTCCTCGATAGCCATTTGTATCTCGACCATGTCCAGATAGTCCGCACCCAGATCCGCAGTGATCCTGGTCTCCGGCTTGATCTCTTTATTTTTTATATCAATAGTTTTCGATATGATAAGTTTCAAATCGTCAATCATCAAACCCTCCCGTAAACCGGCAATGCAGGTTATAAAAAGCTAAACTACTTTGTTATTCCTTTTGTGGAATTTTTCTTTAACATTTTCAATGATATCAAACACCACGGGTATAAGGAAAAGCGTAAGCAGCGTAGAGCTGAACAACCCGCCTACTACGGCAATACCAAGCGGTATTTGCATCTCCATACCTTCCTGGATTCCAAGAGCCAGAGGAAGAAGCGCAAAAAGAGTTGCAAGCGCCGTGATTAAGATAGGACGTAATCTGGTAGTCGCCGCGTCTATGATCGCTTTTTTCCTGTCCGTCTCTTCTTTTGTTCTCTTAATGATAAAGTCTATTAGAACAATGGCGTTTGTTGCCACAATTCCGACAAGCATGATAAATCCAATGAAAACCGTAACTCCCAGCGCAGTTTTAGTTATATATAACGCCACCATCGAACCGATAAAGGCAAACGGCACTGATAACAATATAGTAAACGGGTGGATCAAGGATTCATACAGGGACGCCAGGATCATGTAGACCAGGAGTATTGCGACAAACAACGCAATTATCAACATAGAAAATGACTCCTGCTTGTCTTGTTCCTGACCGCTTAACTGATAAAAATATCCTTCAGGGAGTTTTAATTCTTTCAATTCCTTTTTTACGTCAATAACAATATCAGAAAGTATCCTTTCAGAGATATCACCACCGACTGTTACAATCCTTTTTGCATCCTCACGGTCAATTTGCGCCGGACTTTCCGTGTAAGAAACATCAACAACGTCTTTCAAAGGGAAAGAAAAACCGGCAGGGGAGTTAACCGGGATATCCAGTATCTCATTTATTGACTTTCTGTCTTTTTCTTTAAGCCGAATCCGGATCTCAACTTCTTCCCCCGCTTCTCTGAAATAGGAAGGCACAATACCGTCTATAGCTGTTTTCATCTCCGCATTTATCTGGGAAACAGACATGCCGTACCTAGCAAGCTTTTCATTGTTATACTTAATAGTGAACTCAGGAAGGCCTTCTTCCATACTTGAGGTCACGCCTTTCAGACCCTTAATTTCTTTCAGTCTATTGGCAAGATCATCTCCTATTTTTTTAAGCATTGCAATATCCGTGCCATAAACTTTCACCTCAACAGGTTTACCGGAACCAAACAGCTGGGACCCTGCGCCGCCCAGGATTATCTTAGCTCCTTTATTTTCCTTTTGTATCTGATCTACCACCTCGTAAAGTTTGGCATCTGTAGTTACTCTTGCTTTACCTTTTTTAAGATTAAGAAACATGGTGCCTCGGTGCAGTCCCGCGCCGCCTGACATGGCAGCCGTCATCGACGAAAGTTTGCTCACTCCTCCGTTAGCCATCATTACATCCATATCGGGAACTCTTTCTTTGAACGCCTGTTCCACCCTTATCTCCAGTTTTTGCGTAGCATCAAAAGAAGACCCCTTCGGCAGCATATAAATCAGCTGGTATTTACCGGAGACAAAACCCTTCATATATTCAGTCGGAACTACTTTGAAGAAAAACACTGTAGCAACCAAGCATAATATGGCAATGCCCACTATCCATATTTTCTTATTTAGCGCTCTTGTAAGGAGATTTGAATACACTCCTTTCATCCATTCCTGGAACGCGTAAAGCTTTCTTCCGACATTATAAAAATATTTTCCCGAGCTTTCCAAAATATTGGAAGGCTTGACCATCTTCTGGAATCTTTCCTCCTTTTCTTTCAGGTCTTTCTTAAAGAGTTTTGACGCCAGCATGGGAACAATAGTGAAGGCAACTATTAAAGAACCAAGGAGCGAGAAGAACACGGTGAGACCGAAGTCCTTAAAAAGCTGAACCACGATACCCTGCGCGAAAACCAAAGGCAAAAGCACGACCACGGTAACGATAGTGGACGAAAGTACGGCTATACCGACTTCGCTTGTCCCATCAATCGCCGCAGTAACGGCATCCTTTCCCATCTGCCTGTGCCTGTAAATGTTTTCCATAACAACCACGGAGTCATCAACTAGTCGGCCGAGTGCAATAACCAGACCACCCATGGACATGAAGTTAAAGGTAGAACCGTTCATGTACATCGCTATAAAGGCAACGAAAAGGGAAACAGGGATAGCGATAAGAATAATTACGGTAGGCCAGAACTCGGCCAGGAACAACAGTATAAGAATACCTGCCAGAAGAGCACCGTCCCTGGCACTTATAACGAGCGAATTTATGGAATCCGTTATCATCTCGGAGGTATCCAGCGCAAAAGTAAATTTTATGTCTGCCGGCAGTTCTTCCTTCATCTTTGGAATTAACTTCCGGAGTCTTTTTGCCACCTCAACTGTATTGGCATCGGTCTGTTTTTGAACTAAAACACTGATAGACGGCACACCGTTAACCCGGCCCAAACTTGTTTCTTCGGAAAGGGTATCTTTTACCTCCGCCACATTTTTCAGATATATAGGAACCCCGCCCTTAACGCCGACTATAAGGTTCTCTATCTGCTCAATATTCTTAAATTCTCCAAGGCCTCTTACTAAAAACTGTTTTTCCCCGGATTCTTTAACACTGCCTGCTGAAACATTGATATTTTCAGCGGCTATTTTGTAAACTATCTGATTAATGGAGATACCGTAACTTATAAGTTTTGTTTTATCGGCATTGATCTGTATCTCTCTGGTCCGGCCCCCGAGAGATAACACCTGGGAAACCCCGTCCAATCTCTCAAATTTCGGGATAATCGTGTCATCCACAAGCTTCTGCAGTAACCCCATATCCCTGTTACCCGTAATAGCAATAAACGCCACAGGCATAGTACTCATATCCTGCTTCATTATCATAGGAGTACTCGCGCCATCAGGCAGGAACTTCTTGATACGCTCAATCCTGTCTCTTACCTGATTTGTAGCGTCATCCAGATTAACACCCCAGTTGAACTCCGCATTTATCACGGCAATACCTTCGTAAGAAGATGCTTTTACCCTTTTGATGCCTGTAACGCTTCTTACCGTGGCTTCAAGGGGGCGGGTCAACGATTTTTCAATTTCTGCCGGAGCAACGCCCGGATAATCCGAAATTATCATAAGATTCGGAAAAGTCATCTTCGGCATCAGTTCCTGTTTTAACTGCATTAAACAAACAGCGCCGAGCACCACAATTATAAGCATGAACATAGTGGTGGTAACGGGCCTTCTGACAAATACTTCTGAAATTTTCATTTTTCCCCCAATCCTTTTTGTTTATGCGGAAGCTTACTTATCTGAATTGATGATCTTTACTTTTAGACCATCCTGAAGAACATTGAAGTCGCTCATCGCAATCATTTCACCGGCCGCAAGGCCTTTCTTGATCTCAAGTAACTTTCCGTCATCATAACCGGTCTCCACCACGTGCTTCACTATCACATTGTTCTTTATGGCATAAATAAACTTGTCGTCATTTTTTCTGACAAGCGCCTGCCTTGGAACCGTAACAGCGCCTTTACTTATGCCCGCTACTATATATACTTCCGCAGAAACTCCGGGCTTGATAAGATTTGAAGAATTATCTATCACAACTTCCACTTTACTCGCATGGCTCACGGGATCCGCCTGGGGACTTACATTTTCAACAACCCCCGGAAAAGTACGGCCTGGAAAAGTTTCAAGTACGGCTTCCACTTCCTGTCCTTTCCTTATCCGCCCGATATCCTCTTCTACGACGCTTACCTGGACTTTTAATTTGCTGATGTTACCAACTATCACAAGCGGAGTCGCCATGGCGGTAGAACCCATCGCCGGAGAAATTGTGTTACCGACATCAATAAATCTTTTAAGAACCACGCCGGCAACAGGACTTTTAATGGGGCTTTGGGAAAAGTCATAACCTACTTCATCCCGGTCAATGTACGCTATTACATCGTCTTTCTTCACCGTAGCGCCTTCTTCAACTTCGTACTTTACAATTTTGCCTGAAGCCTTGGAGTAAACATTCGTCTGTTCGTAGGCGGTAATAACACCAATAAGCTTTATCTTATCTTTTACATCCATAATTTTGGCAAGACCGGACTCTATGGAAATACCTTCGCTTTCAAATGTTTGTGCCGCGTTGGCGCCGGCGTCCTTCCTGGCGCAAGCCGTTCCACTGAAAATAATCCCGGCGCTTAACAAAACTAAAACCGATTTATTTCTTAACATTTTCTCCTCCAATTCTTCCTATAGCTTTTATTAGTTTTTCTTTCGCTAATATATAATCATATAACGATTGATAATAACTAATTTCTGTCTGAAGATAGCTTAATTCGGTATCAAGCACATCCAGGTTCGTAGATAACCCCTGCGCATAACGCTCTTTCACCATATTTAAACTTTCTTTTGCCATGCTGATATTTTCCGCCTGCGCAATAATTGTTTTTTCCGTGGCTTCAAGAGTAAGATACGCTCCTTTTACTTCTATATTAATCCCGTCTAAAATCTGGGTTTTCCCTATCTGAGCCTGCTTGAAATTACCTTCGGCTTCTTCATACTTACCGCTCGTTGCAAAGCCGTCAAAAAGAGGAATAGAGATTACGCCTCCCGCATCCCAGCCGTAATACCAGACCGTATCATTCGGCGGAAGCTGAGCGCCCATATTAGCGTTGTAATTTGCTGTTAATGTAATTGAAGGACGGAAACCTGCAGAAGCTATATTTAAAGCTGACCGGCTTATTTTAATTCTCTCTTCCATCTGTTTCAGCTCTATCCTGTTTTCCAGCGCGCTCTTTAAGCAAGCATCGAGGGCAAAGATTTCTTTTTCGTATTTAAACTCGCCTTTTACCGTATATTTATTATTGGTTTCCGCACTAAGCGTATTATTAAAACCCATAAGCGCAAGTTCATAACCATTTTTCGCGCGATTCAACTGCGGTTCAACATTTGCAAGCTGGACTTTAGCGCGCAGGAGTTCAAATTTCGAAGCCAGTCCTGCTTCATATCTCTTCTGCACTACTTCCACATGCGCCTGCAGTGATTTTCTTGTTTCCTCAAGCACCTTCACCATCTGCTCTGACATTACAAGAGAATAAAAACCGCTCTTAACTTCGTAGGTTACATCCTGAATATATTTTGTAAGATCTTTCTCGGCTATATTTTTATTCGCTTCGGCTATTTCAACCGCGCCCTGTATTTTCCCCCAGGTAAACACCGGCCAGGCCAGAGAGAGTTTTGCTACATACATATCTCCGAGCCGGTCTGTGGTGACGGAAGGCATCGCTAAAGGAATGTATTCCCCTGTGGGAATTCCGGCCGCGCTGAGTACCGGCAGCTGATACGTTGAATAAACATAATTTGATAGCGCAGAATTTTTGGTGTAAATCCCGGTTGCCGAAAGCTGCGGGTAAAGCAAGGCTGAAACAGCTGTTAAATTCCCAGTTGCCGCTTTTATTTTTTCTTGGGCTGAAATTATTTTCTGACTGTGTGTCATAGCATATTTAATGCTCTCCTCCAGCGTCAGCTCTTCAGCTATAACTCCGAAACAAAGCAGAATACTTATCAATAATATCTTTTTCATTTGCCGCCTTCCTTTCTTATTGCTTTAGAATTTATTTTTTCCCCGATTTCTTCCACAACTTTAATAAAAATTTCCATCGCCTTAATTAATTTTTCCCTGTCTTCAGGTTCCATGGTTTCCAAAACTCTTTTCATGCTTTCTTTATGATATTTTTCACTGTCTTCTATGCTTTTCTTTCCTTTTGCGGTAATACTGATATTAACAACCCTTCTGTCCTTTTCATCCAGGGATCTTTCAAGAAATCCTTCTTTTACCATTCGATCAACAACATGCGTGGTCGTCGGCAATGGCATCCCGACAAACTCTGCGATCTTGGACATGTTATATGTTGACTGGTCTTTAAAAAGAACCAAAGTCTTTATTTCTGATATTGTCAAATTTGAAAGACAGCTCTCTTTATCTTCTTTCGGCATAATAATGTTTGCATTCATTCTTGGCATTATACGCATGAACTTTCTGCGAACAATATCCGCTCTCTTAAATAACTCTTCCATTGTTCCTCCGTATAGTTTCACATGAAACTATTTCATATGGAATAATACTATATTAAACAATATTTGTCAATAGCCCGTGGAATTTACAGGCAACATTTGAACCATAAAATATTTAATATACACTGATTAATTAATGAGATTTGACAAAAACGCCTGATGCTCGCCCGCCTGTTCTTTGGAGGGGAGGGAATCAGGTAAATACAGTAGTTGCTCGATTTAGGCCGTTCCGGCGAAGGCGATCCTGCCTGATAAATCAGACAACTACAAATGATTTTACAACAACTGCTATGTTTTGTATAATGAAATTGAGGAGAGTGTAAATAAATGAAATCAGACATCCAAAAATTAGATAAAAATATGCAGGTAACAAAACCGGAGTCAGAAGGACTTAAATGGGTTGATCCAAAAGAAGCGCCCTTTAAAATAGCAGGGTTTGCCTGGTTTGATGAAGAGAAGATCTACCGCAGGCTGCCTTTAAAACCGGAATACTCGCTACCTCCGGGTGCGGGAGTTGATTCTCTGGCAGATTGTACGGCCGGTGGACAGATATTATTCCGGAGTGATACGAAAAAGCTGGCGATTAAGGTTAAATTACGGAAGATTGCTAATATGTATCATATGCCTGCGACAGGGCAATGCGGGTTTGATTGTTATATAGGAGAGCCCGGAGAAAAAAAATATGTAAGCACCGTAAAATACGACCACAGTCAGATATCCTATGAATTTATATTTTTTAATCTTAAAGAGGCAAAATTAAGGAATATAACTTTGAACTTTCCGTTGTACGAAGGAATAACCGAACTTCAAATAGGGATAGACAAAAACGCAAAAATATTAAAACCGGTTCCGTTCATCAATAATAAAAAAATAATAATTTATGGAACTTCCATTACCCAGGGAGGATGTGCGTCCCGTCCGGGCATGGCCTACACAAATATTTTAAGCAGGAGATTTAATTATGAATTTATAAATCTGGGATTTTCCGGCAACGGCAGGGGCGAGCCGGAGGTCGCAAAAATAATCTCTAAAATAAAAAACCCCGGCTTATTTGTGCTTGATTATGAAGCCAACAGCGTAAGCTGCGAATTATTCGATAAGACGCTTCCTGATTTTATTAAAATATTACGGAAAAATAATAAAAACGTTCCCATTCTTGTGATCTCCATAATAAAACATTCCGCCGAAAGTTTTGGCGTCAATCTGGAAAGAAGAATGAAAGGCCTGGAAATACAAAAAAAGCATATTGAACATTTTCAAAAAGCCGGAGATAAACTCCTGTTCTTTTATAACGGCGAAAAACTTTTAGGAAAAGATTTTTACGAATGCACCGTAGACGGCATCCACCCCACAGACCTGGGTTTTTACAAAATAGCAGAAAGCCTGACTCCGGTATTCAAGAAATTACTGGCAAAAGCAAGTAATCTCCTCTAATAAATGTGGACCACTATTTAATTAAAACTTTTTCTCTCTCTTTGTTTAACTTTAGACCGTGCTTTTGGGCCAACTCAACAGTAGCATCATTAAAGTATTTCAATAGTTCTTTCTGTGACATTATTTTAGTTTCATCGTATATCTTCTCTTGTATGTCATGTATCTCTTTCATGCTTTTATGCTCTGACATTTTACTGTACCTCCTCCGGCGAACATATTTCAACATTTTCATACCGTGCTTGCTACTTTGATATCCGTTCAAGAAAATCGCCTTCGTCGATGACCTTTATCGCTAATATCAGGCGATTTTCGCAGTCCCAGCTGTTCTGATTTGTGAAGCAAATCAAGCGGAGATAGGAAAGTATTTTACTTGTACCCGGTATACTTTCCTATGCAGCAAGCAAATACTATGCTTATGATAGTCGATACAAGAAATTGTGTCAAGTCAATAACCCGGGACACCCCCTATATACTTTTTACTGCGAATATCTCATATGCCGCATTCCTATGGCTACTCTTCTTGCTATTCTTGATACTTTATTATACCTTTTTACTTGAATTTGTCAATAAACAGGCTCTGTCCCCTAAATAATTTCTTTTATCTCTAATGCTTTTTACTTTCCGTTTTATCAGACGCACAACAAACACCAAGACAGCTGTATTTATAATAAACACTATAATTATTGTCCCGATATAAATATATATTTGATTCCCATATACGCCGCCTGCTCCTCCCATAACTACAATTGCGGTCGGAAAATATAATAAAAGGACCGGCACAAAGATATACAAAAGGACAGAAAAATCAATTTCACCAAATATCGTATACCCAATGAAGCATAATACAATTCCAGCTATTGCGTAAGCTATCCCGTAAAAAAGAATTTTCTTAGAATTCATCATATCCGTACTCCCAAGTGTTCAACTCTCTATAAAATTAGTCTGTGTTCTTAATTTATTAATCAGCGTCTTATTATTTGGGGACAGCGCCTACTTATCTCTGCTTTTTTGGCCACCACGGGTCTCTTGCTCCTAATATTACATCAAATAACTTCTCAAGCTTTTTCAACACACTGTCTTTCACAAACGGCCGACCCATATGGACCCATATGGACTTTTATAGACCACAAAGACACTGGATCCCCAATCCCTCCAAAAAGAATGGCGGGCAGGCGAGTCGAGGATGACAGAAAATTAATTCTATTATCTACAAGATTTTGCTAAGCATCCGACCTTATTCCTACTTTCTTTTACTTTTTTTGCTTCTTTTACTGTCTTTGCTGTACTTACTGTACTTGCTTTCCTTTCTTCCCCTGCTTCTTCACACCGCTTCAAACACTGCCTTCGTAACCGCGTGGTGGACTTTTGGGTCCAGCTGGTTTGGGACAAGTTCGCCTTTTTTGGCTTCTTTGGCTATGGCTTTGGCGGCGGCTATCTTCATTTCAAGGGTGATTGCTTTTGCTCTGGCTTTTAGGGCGCCTTTGAAAATACCGGGGAATGCCAGGGCGTTATTCAGGGATCTTCCGTCAAGGGCAAGGACTGCGCCGGCTTTGATAGCATCTTTCGGGAAAATCTCCGGAATTGGATTTGCAAGGGCGAAACAAACGGCTTTTTTGTTCATGGATTTGATCATCGCCGGGGTAACAAGGTTGGGACCGGAGACACCTATAAATATATCTTTTCCTTTAATAATATTTTTAAGAGAGCCTTTTTCGCTTTTAAGATTGGTAAGCAGGGCTATCTCTTCTTTTGCGCTGTTCATATTCTTTTCTCTTCCATTATATATAGCGCCGTCAGTGTCGCATAACACTATATTTTTTATGCCCCACCCCATAAGAAGACGGCAGATAGCCATTCCGGCCGCGCCTGCTCCGTTTATTACAACTTTTATCTTTTTCCTGTCTTTTTTAAGGAGTTTTAAAGCATTCATCATTGCCGCAAGCGTCACAACTGCGGTCCCGTGCTGATCATCATGGAAAACGGGTTTATCAAGTTTTTCTATTAAACGCCTCTCTATTTCAAAACATTCCGGGGCTTTTATATCTTCAAGCTGAATAGCGCCAAAAGACGGGGCAATAGCCAGAACTGCGTTCACTATCACGTCAGGGTCTTCTGAATCGATAAGTATCGGTACCGCGTTTACGTCTGAAAATTTCTTTAAAAGCACCGCTTTACCTTCCATAACCGGCATAGCCGCCTTTACTCCGATGTTTCCGAGCCCGAGCACCGCCGTTCCGTTCGTCACTATACATATAGTATTTCCCACATAAGTATAATCATAAAATTTCTCAGGATGCCGATAAATGAGTTCGCTGACGCTTGCCACGCCCGGGGTGTAAGCTTTTCTAAGGTCTGCAAGGTTGTCCAGAGGGATTGTGGAAGTAATAGCAATTTTTCCGTCGCGGTGCATATTTAATACTTCGTCTATTATTTTAATCACGCTTACGTTCTTTATATGATGAATATTGGCAATAGCTTTTTCAAGCATTTTTTCCGATTGAACAAAAACAGTAATATCCCTGGTCAAAAAATGACTGTCAACATGGTGAGTGCAAATATCCCCGAGAAGCGCCCCGCTTTTGCCTATAGCCGTCGCAACCTTCCCCAGATTACCAGGAACATCTTCAATACGCACCCGCAGGGTTTTTATAACCATATCCGCATATTTTACCGAAGTATTTTCAAAATGCTGATGCTCTTGCATAAAGCCCCCTTATAAAACAATCACTAAGATATAAGCACTAAATTCTAAACAATCACTAAGTAATACTTAATAATAAAATCTTAAACAAAATCGTTGTAGTTCTATTCAAAATCTTCCTTGTTTGGTGCTTAAATATTTAATTTTAGTAATTGTTTAGTTATTAGTGCTTTGACCTTAGTAATTCCTTTTATCGCTTCCTTAGGATTTATAAATTTGTCGCGTTAAAAGCTTCTATTCTATATATACTGCTTCCTGTTTCTCTGGAAACTACGGTCACACGGCATTTGTCCATGTAGTTGTCCTGTATCATTTTTCCATGATTTTCACAGAAAAGCCAGAAAAAACTCCGGAATATATCGCTATGCGCGACAAAAGCAGCGCTTTCCTTGCATTCTTTATTTGCTCTGGCTAATACCTTCTCTATTCTTGCTTTTACCTCTTCATTAGACTCTCCACCTTCAAACCGGGCAGAGTTATCGCCTTTTTCCCAGGCATCTACAACATTTATGTATTTTTTCCAGTTTGCAGGGTCAATTTCGCTCTTTCCGTCAAGCTCACCGACATATATCTCTTTGAGGTTATCTTCTATATATAGCTCTCTATCCTGGAAGATAATAGCCGCCGTTTCCCTTGCTCTTTTATAAGGGCTGACATAAACTCTTTCAATAGCAAGATCTTTCATTACAAGATGCATACTTTCAGCCTGCTTTTTACCTGTTTCTGTAAGAGAAGGGGTTATTTTATAATTGGCAAAGCATCTTGCTTTGTTTGCCTCGCTTTCACCATGACGGAAGAGATAGTAGTTCATAATTTTTGCATTCCTTTAAAACAGTTTCTTCAGACAAGGACCTGGAATCCTGCTTATACAAAACCAGCAGACTGTCTATAAGGTCTGTAACGTCTTACATTAATGTGGTATTTGATTTAAGCAAGTATTTATTTTTCGTCTTCTGACTTCAGCCCTCCGCTCTCCTGCTTTTACTCTTGCTAAGCCTCTCTTCGAAAGATCCGCCCTACATAATTGGCGGATGCGCCTCTAAGCCTCCGAGCCTCTACTTTTCGTCCAATCGCTTAACTTTGCGAGGAGTTCTTCTTTTATATTTCTTTCTTCATTTTCAGGGTTATTCTCTTTTTCAGCTTTTAACGTCTCAAGCAGTTTTGATGTCAAGATAAGTCCCCGGTACCAATCTATTGCTTTAATGTCAAAATTCATCTGCTTGCAGTACGCTTCTTCCAATCCCCTGTTTTTAAGAAGAGGATACCTTTCAAAAGGCAGTAAAAATTCATAAAGCGGGTCAAAAAATCCTGCGGATTCAAAATCTATTATTCCGGTCAAGCTCTTGTCTTTTGCTATAAAATTCTTCGGATTAAAATCTCCGTTACCAAAACAAGGCGAAATACGGGGAGGTATATTATCCGCAAGTATTTTTAGAACTTGTGAAATAAGAGGTCCCTTTAAAATATTTTGCAGATCTTTTTTTACGCCTAAAAAGAACTCTTTTATCTCCACCCCTTCCCCTAATTCAACGGATAACCCGCCCAGCTCTTCTTTTTTTATATTTTGAACTTCAATTATAGTTTTAATAAATAAGTCTTCAGCCCATTTTTCTTTCAGTTTAAGGAAATTATACAACACCCGGCCTTTTAAACTCTCTTCAAGAAAACAAGGGAGACCAAATGCCGAACCTTTTTCGTCAAGGCCCCAGACCTTGGGAGTTTTGAGTTTTGTTGTTTCAAGTTGTTTAAGCAGTCGGTATTGACGGAAAAAATCATATTTTACATCGGACGGAATATCTTCCTGTTTTTGGATTTTCAGCATGACAAAAAGCCGTTTATCATCATTTGCAACTTCGACTTTCCAGGAGAGAGTCCGACCGTCCCCGATTATGGGTAAAGCCAAAATAAATTCGACAGGCAGGCTTAAAGAGGATGCGATATATTTTTCAACTTTCTTTTTTACATCCGGATGATTCGGATTAAACAACGTCATTTTTCTCCAATTTTAAAAACGATTCCACTTGATGTTTTATTGAGCTTTCAACTTTTAAGCAATTCATGCGCTTCTGCCATGCCTTCTATTATATTTATTTTTTGCGGGCATTTTTCCATACAAGTACCGCATTTTGAACAAAGAACGCCTTTTTGGCCGTCTTGTTTATATTTTCTTTTGATCCACTCTGAGGGCCCGTAAATTTTTGCATTATTAAAAAACTGGAAAACATAAGGGATATTTATCCCTTCCTTGCAGGGCGTGCAATAATTACAGCCGCTACAAACACTTTTGGAGATCTTGTCTCCCATGCCTTTAAACGCTTCGGTAATTACAGCCATATCATTAGTATTTGCAATATCCTCATAAAAATCCCCTACTAAAACACCGTCTATTACTTCCTGCTCGGTTTTAAAACCGACAATAGCGGTAGTGATATTTTTATTTCCTATTATGAAACGGAGAGCGCCTTCAGCGTTTGTTTTTGCTTTTCCCCTTTTTAGAAAACTCATCTCTTTGGTTTCCGCTCCGAGAAAACCCCCGTTTAGCGGACCCATAGCAACAACGCCCATTTTTAATTTTTGCGCAAGAGAAGCGACCTCCGCGTAATTCTGTCTGTAGGCGTTATAATATATAGTAACAGATTCGAAGAGTCCGGATTGGATCATTATTTCTAAATCTTTCGGTTGTGCGTGTGAGGTTATCCCGACATGCTTAATTATCCTCTGCCTCATTAGATCTTTAACAGCTTCATATTTATATCCCGGCTCTATCATTTTCTGGTATGAAGCAATTGAATTGGTACTCCACATCTGATAAAAATCGAAATAATCCGTTTGGAGCCGTTTTAACTGTTCATCAATATTTTTTTTCAGTTGATCGGAGGTTATCGGGTCATCACAGGCAGATTTTGTTGAAAGGATAATATCTTTTCTTCTTTTTCCTAGGGAATTTCCTATTTTAATTTCACTGTCACCATACCCCATCGATGTTTCAAAGTAATTAATACCCATATCTATCGCTTTGTTTACGACTTTTGTTGCTTCTTCCTGGCTGATATCCGGTAAACGCATACCACCAAAAGAGATGCAAGAAACTTTTAACCCTGATTCTGTAAGCTGTCTATATTCCATTATTTACTGATATCCTTTTAAATAAATACATAATAACCCAAATATTCACTATTTTCTATACATTTAAGATATATATACCCAATATGTTCAAAATGTTATTATATCGTAAATAAAAAATTCTATTTTGTGGTACAAAAATGCTGTTTTAATCATAAAATATCACCATTTAGCACTTATTAAGCCTATTTTCTAGCAAAAATCAAATAAAACTCAACTGAAAACCCATTTTATTCAAACACTTATATTATCTGCTAAACATGTCAAATATAATTGTAGTTGCCTCATTTTATGAGGCCTGAAATGCTTCATACCTACTTGCCCGCCAGTCTTTTTGGAGGGAATCAAGTAACTACTGGTTATGCTGTTATTCTAGCTTCTTGAGGAATTTTCATACTATACGCTATTTATTTTAAAAGCTGCTCATAGCCCAAAATATATATTAGAATTTAACAAAAATATATACATTATCCCACAAAATCAACGCATTATTGCTTACTTCCAATACTTTGAATCATTTCATATATTCTATTCAAATCTTCCATAGTATAGAACTCTACGACTATTTTTCCCTTTTTCTTTCCTATTATCTTTACTTTAGTTCCAAGGGTATACTGCATCTGCTTTTCCGCTTCTGCAATATGGACATCTTTATCTTGCGCTTTCTTAATATCTTTTATCTCGCCTTTTTTTATTGCTGCAGCCATCTGCTCTATCTGCCTTACCGACATCCCTCTCTTTACGGCAGTATCGCAAAGTTTTTCCTGAATATCAAACTGGTCTATTCCAAGAAGTACCCGAGCATGCCCGACGGATATTGTTCCACGTGAAACATATTCCTGAATTTTAAATGGTAAATTAAGAAGGCGAAGCATATTGGTAACAGTGCTTCTCTCCTTGCCAACCTTTTTTGAGACCTCTTCATGCGTAAGTCCAAACTCATCCTGAAGCCTCTTGTATGCCGCGGCCTCTTCTATGGGATTAAGATCATCCCTCTGTATATTCTCTATTAAAGCCAGCTCCAACATATCCTCATCTTTTACATCCCTAACAATAGCCGGAATTGTAAGCTTTTTAAGCTCTTTTGAGGCCCTAAGACGCCTTTCGCCTGATATTAGTTCGTACGTATCTTCACCTATTTTTCTCACTGAAACAGGCTGAATAATACCCTTTTCCTGTATTGATGCCATAAGATTCGACAATTCAACAGGATCAAACTCTTTTCTTGGCTGATATTTATTTGGCTTAATTTTACTTATATCAATTTCAACTCCAAAATGCTTAACATCCTTTCTGTCAATTACCGGATTTATAGTATTACTTCCCGGAATTAACGCTCCCAATCCCTTGCCTAGACCTTTCGGCATTTTCTACCACCTCTCTAGCTAGATTTAAATAGGCTTCCGCCCCGGTACTCCTGATATCATAAAGAATTACCGGCTTTCCGTACGACGGAGCCTCGCTTAAACGTACATTTCTTGGAATAAAGGTCTTATACACCTTATCCTGAAAATGCTTGAAAATTTCATCTCTAACCTGCTGCGCCAGTGTAGTGCGACCATCATACATTGTAAGAACTACTCCCTCAATACAAAGCTCCTGGTTTAAACTCTTTTTGACCAGTTCTATAGTATTTAAAAGCTTGCTAACACCTTCTAAAGCATAATATTCGCACTGTATAGGAATAAGTATGCTATCCGCAGCAGTCAATGTATTGAGTGTTAATAGACCTAAAGATGGGGGACAATCGACAAATATATAATCATATTTATCCTTAATTGGGGCAATAGCATTCTTTAACCTATTCTCTCTGGCCATTAATGGGACAAGCTCTATTTCCGCTCCTGTTAAATCAATATTAGATGGGACAATATTCATGTAATTTATTGCAGTTTTAATAGCAACTTCTTCCATGGGCTTGCCATTGATTATGCAATCATAGACACTTGACTCAACGCTATAAGGATTTACGCCAAAACCACTAGTTGCATTTCCTTGCGGATCCATATCAATAAGGAGGGTCCTTTTTTCCATAGCTCCTATTGAAGCTGAAAGGTTTACCGCAGTTGTGGTCTTTCCAACGCCACCTTTTTGATTAGCTATTGCGATTACTTTGCCCATTTTATTTTCACTTTTCTCCTAAATATTTCTTTTAAGGAGTTTAATTCTACAAGAAAGCACTAAATATGTCAAGATAATTATATAATATGTTTCACGTGGAACATATTACTTTTAAATGATTTTCACAGATTTACTACGCTTTTAAAGGTCTTTTTTGCGGCATTCCATTGCGGCGGGGGTATTTCTCAGGAGTCCCTTTATCCTTTGAAACTATAACAATATTCTTTTCTTCATTAAAAAAAGAGTATTTAATATTTTCTATTTTTTTTATTTCTCCTCCTAAACTCTTAATTGCGCCCTCAGCTTGATTTATATCTTTAATATCCTTACCTTTTGAGGCTATAAACTCACCACCTATTTTTAAAAAAGGTATGCACAACTCAGAGATACTGCTCATGCTCGCAACTGCCCTACAGCAAGCATAATCATATTTTTCTCTGTGAGAGATATCTCTGCCTATTTCTTCTGCTCTTCCCCAAATGACATTTACATCTTTCATATTAAGAAGATTACTGATATGTGTTAAGAATACACACTTTTTTGATGAGGAATCAATCAGTGTAATTTTAAGATCCCCGCAAAATAATTTTAAAGCAAGTCCGGGAAAACCGGAGCCTGTACCTACATCTACAATATTTGAATTTTTTTTAATGAAAGGCAATATTGTAAACGCATCTAAGAAAAGATTTATAAAAATATTTTCATAGCCTTTAAGCGCGGTAAGATCTGCCTTTGCATTCCATGCATTTATCTCGCGGATATATATATCAATATCCGAAACCTTCTCCGGAGAAAGTTCTACTTTCATTTCAGACAGATATTTTTTTATTTCCAAATTTAGCGACATGCAGATATTGTATCAAATAATTTATAAGATATCATTAAAAATAAGCACTATGAAAAACAACAACTAAGATCAAAGCACTAACCCAAGTTCCGCTGAATTATGTTAAAAGTGCGATTTTAAAAATATTTAGTTCATATAAAAGCAGCATTTTTGTCATAAAAAGTTTTAAAATAGCGTGTGGTACAGACCTAGTATATTGACATA
>Ga0208373_1001569_pt1 | contig 29724 bp, 22 predicted proteins | sample RifOxyC2_FD_184036 | JGI IMG/M metagenome (GOLD analysis project Ga0208373, IMG submission 184036) | Soil microbial communities from Rifle, Colorado - Rifle Oxygen_injection C2 (SPAdes) | ecosystem: Environmental > Terrestrial > Deep subsurface > Rock core/Sediment | place: Rifle, Colorado... | reverse complement strand
ATTCTCTTTGTTCTAAAGTTAAATGTTTTGCCATAAGGTTATGAGATTAAGATTTAAAATCTCAATACCTTACTCCTTTTCTAATTTTTATGCATTTGATTTTTGAAGGGGCGATTACTATGTCTACTCAAGTAGCTAATGAAATCCCACACGAAGTTTCTGATACGGTTATTTTAACTGATCTTCTTTCATTATTAGAAGAAAATTCTAATATACAAGCTCATCCGTCGTTATTATTAGTTTTTAACGAAACTAGAACTCATATTTTGGAATGCGTTAAAGAAGCTCCATTGGGAGATCAACTTCCTAACACTACTTCTTATTCAGAGTTAACACGGCGTATGCACGAAATAGAAACATTAACTGCTGATAATCCCGAAATAATGACTTCATATAACAAAATGCTAGAACAAATGAGTCGGTATCTACCTGCTATGCTAGAACAAGTACAGAGGAATCGTTATGTTTTAAGAAAATTAGAAGAACATTTAAAACTTCATCAAATTACAGAAGAAGTATGTAGATCTCGCCACAGCATCATAGAAAGATTAGAAAATAAAATGCCTGGTTTAGCGGGAATTATGGAACGCAATCCAACACTTGCTTTTCTACCGTCAGGTATGATACTAGTCGCTAGCGCGATAGCCTTGGACCAATTAATATCAAATCCACTCATCAGATCATTACCCGAATCTGTAGGTTTAACATATTACTTTGCGGCTTTTATACTTTTTGCTTGCGGTGCTTTTAGCAAAGAAATTATCAATCAGTCTATCAAAGAAGAACGATCAAAATATAACGAAAGAATTGATCAAGAAAGTGAGAAAGAAGCATTTAATACTTTATCGCCACAAGATCAGGAAAGTTATAGATGGAATGAATTTATAGAGAAAACTTTAAAAAAAGAAAATATCTCGCCTGATTTATTAATACAGTTAATGAAGCGTGCGCATGATTTTCAACAATCTCTATCTGAAATTCAAAGAATACAACAAAAAGCAACTGAAACAGAAATATTAGCATTAGCTGATAATATTCAGCTAACTCTTCAGGCAATAGCTGAAGTGGAAGGATGTAAAGAGAAAAAATCTCCTTCGCCTATAGGTAATAGAAGCACAATAAATAAAGGCGCTATTCAAACAACAAGACAAAAAACATAAATAGATTTAAATACTTAATTCTATATTACTTAAGACTTCCCCAATAAACAAAACCGCCCTTTTCCCGCTTTCTTTATCAAAAGTTTCATTTTTTCCATGCGTTAATCTGGCTGGAATGGTTTTTCTCTGTGAGCGAGATCCTGGACCAATTACAATTGGATAAATATTTTTTTGTAAATTTTTTGATAAGGAACAATAAATCGTTGTGGCATCTGATCCGCCGATATTATACGTATATTCAATTTTTAAATCTTTAAATTCACTCTCAACTTGTTTCAAAATGTCTGAAATTTTATTTTTTACAAATTTTTCCTCAATATTAAATCCCTGCGAAGCAATAAAATCTTTTAATTCCTGATATTCTAAATCTTTCAATTGACCTCTCACGTCCTTCAAAGAATCAAAAGAACGATTACTCAAAACTAAGCTATGTTTCAAGGCTTTTCCCCCTTTCAATTTATAAATTTGCGATGGTATAGCGGCAAAATTTCTTTCTTCTCCAGCTTGAATTAAATCATTTTCTTGCGAATTAAGAATTATTTTGGTTAAAAGATTTTCTTCTCTAGCAACCGAACACACATGTCCTCCCTGCTGTTTAAAAATTTCTGATTTCAAAATGTCAAAATTTTCTTCAGGTTTAATACTTACCGGATTAAAATGATCTAGTTTTTTTAAGATTTTCTGTAAATTTGACAAAAAATCAGTAATTTTCACCACATAATTACTCCTTTCCGCTGTATAAACAGACAAAATTGGCTTTTCTAAAACTTTTACATTATTTTCCAAAACAATTAAATAATTTGATTTTTTACTCAAAGGTAAAGCTACACCCAAATTCTTAGCAATTTCTACAGCACTTTTTTTACCAGCACCTTCTTCTTTAAAAGTGATGGTAAAAATTGTGTTTTTCAAATTTATAAATTTTTTCTTTGCCAAAAAAGACCAAAAAAGTTCAAAAGCAACACCAGCTTTACAATCACACGCTCCCCTTCCCACAATTTCTTTGGCATTTTCAAAAATCTTAAATGGCTTAAAGGGACTATCCCATTCATTTTCATCAGCACCTACAGTATCAATGTGAGCACTTAAATAAATAATATTTTCTTCAAAATTTACTTCACTTGGAACGGCAATCAAATTATTTTCCGCATCAAAATAAATTTTATAATTTTCTAAATTCTCTTCAAAAACTTTTTTACAATAATCAATACCTTCTCTCACATTTTCCGGCTCAGTAAAAACCGTACGAAATTTTAAAAGTTCACGTAAATAAATTAGATATTGCTCGAAATTTTGATAAATAATTTCTGACATTTGTAAATTCTAAATTCTAAAATAAGGCACTGGAACAAAATAAATTTATATATTTTTTAAGGAGAAATTCCCTGTATCAAAAAATTTAATTCTTATCATTTGTTCAGAGTTATTGATTTGATCAAAGAAGAAATTCCCCAAAGAAAAAACAAATGGTAAATCATTAATATAACTTAAGTTTGAAGCTATATGAGTATGTGCTCCAAAAATGCCATCAAAGTTATATTTTCCCAAAATTGCTAAAATTAATTCATCTCTTGTATCTAAAGAATTTGAGTTTTCTCTACCCCAATGTATAAAAATAAATTTTTTAAAAAATTTATCCTTTTTTTGATCTAAAAATTCAGATAAAGATTTTAAATAAATATTATTTCTTTCTTTTGTAATTGGATTTATATCATTTAACCCTAAAATTTCAAAATTATATTTATTCAAAATTATTTTTTCATATTCATTCTCTTCAACTACCAAAATCTCATTTTTTTCCAATAAATTTTTTGTAAAATTATATTTATCTTTACCACCATCTAAAGAATGATTATTAGCAAGACTAACAGCTACTACATTTAATTCTTTCAAAAATTCAAGTGTGGGTTTTTCTTCCATACAAAGCTTTAATTGATCAAAAACACATTGTTGATCTAAATAACCTTCAAAATTTAAAATCATTTTTCTATCTTTTGTTTTGTTTAAAATTTCATTTATTTTTTTATTTAAAAATTCCTGATTTCTAAAATTTTCTAAATTATATCTTCCAGTAAAAAAATCACCTGCTAATAAAATTTCATTAGCTTTATCAAAAATTTCCATTTCCTCCCCAGAATTAAAAAAGGTTATGTAGCTTGTTGTTTCATTGACATTGTCTTTTGTATAAAATTGAGAATTTCGATTAAGATAAAATTCCGTATCCCAATTATTTAAAGTTTGTAATTTCTTTATTATATAAAGGATATTTACTGAATCGCAATTATCAGGCTGATTTAAGTTCCAAATCTTTTCAGGATTTTCATTTGAAAAAATATTAATAGTTTCCTGATCTTTTTTATTTGCATCTTTTTCATTTAAATAATGTGAAAAATCTGAACTTTCTATTATCAAATTATTTTTAATATTTTCATTTAAAAATCTTATTAAATCTTCCAAATCTTCCTTTTTTGCGTCTTTTCTTATTAAGATTGGTATAAAATTTACTTTCGGCCAAACTATTTGTGCAAAAGGAAGGACAGCTCCAATCCCATGTTCATATTTAAAAACTTCATTATTTACTTCTATATTTTTTATTTTTTTTAATTTATTAATTAAAGACTTATTTAACAAAGTCTTAGAAATAGGGGTCTCAAGAGGAATATTTGAAATTGTTATTTTAGTTTTACCTCTATCAAAATGATCAGGCGATAAAATGAAAATATTTTTGGGCTGTTGATCTTCTATTTGTTTAAAAGTTTTTGCAATTAAATCAGATGCCAATAAATGATGAGGAACTGTTACTGTAAAAATTTCAGTACTATTTCGAATGCTTTCTTTATTAGAGATTTTTAATAAATTTTCATAAAAAAATTTTGAATTTTCATTCTGAATATGAACTGCTGTTTCAGGATTTTTTTGATTTAAAAATTTTAGAAAAAATATCAAAAAAAGCAAAATCAATACGAGGCTGGAAAATAAAATTTTCCAGCCTCGGTAATATCCTAAACTCAATATTAATTTTTTCATTATTTTACAAACAATTCTTTATAATAAAATGGAGTTTCAGGAATTTTATCTTCTTCTACGCGTTTTTTCCATTCTTGATCGGTAAGTCTTTTTTGTCCGCTCAAAGCTTCAGTAAATTCAAAATGTCTAAAGGTAACACCTATTACTAATCTTGGAGTGCCTTGATCTGACACAAATGACAGCATTATAAGCGGATAGCCTGTAGCTTCATAAAGAATTTGATCTTTGAGTGCGTCAGTGTGTATATCAACCACTAAAGGTGATTTTTTATCATCTTCTTCTAAAATTGCATTATCAAAAGGAGCAATAATTTGAGAAACTTTCCAGAAATTAGTTCTAAGTTGTTCATACTCATCATCAGTAATTTCTTGATTTTGCAATTCTTTTGAGGCTAAACCTTGATAAAAATTAAGTTCTTCTAGGAATATGTCAAGCCTACCTTGAGCATCAGAATCAAGCAAATCTCTTGATTGAAGACCCTCTTCAGTAAAACGTGTTAAAGCAATCATCCTATTCCAAAACTCTATATCTGGCTCTACAAAACCCTTAACAATTTCAGGTTTTTCTGTCTCAGGACCACCGCCAGCTCCAAGCTCAGCGTAACTTTGTTTCGCATATAATAAAGTATCATGTTTAAGTTCAGTATATGAACCAAGTACAGATTGCAAATTTTTTGTCTGATATAATTCGTTTTGCATAAAAGCTGGATAACCAGCTCCATAATTTTGAAGTAATGGTGAGAAAGACCATAACCAAGCTGAGCTTATATTCGAAAGCCATTCTTGAGGTGATAATTTATTAAATTCAACTCTTAAACTTAAAATTTTATTCCAAATACTATCTGAATTAAGATTTGAATTATTTTGATTCTCAACCCACTGAGGTAAAATATTTTTAACTAAATCTGATCCAATAACACCAGCTACAAAAACTGAAGAAGGAGTTGATGGAAGACCTATTTCTGTACTTTCTACTCCTGCTGACGTCTGATTTAAAACATAAGCATCAAATGTAAATTTCTGACCGAACAATCTTAACCCTTTTGAGGCTAATAATAAATCATCTTTAGTCATATCACCCATATTTTCATCAAACACTATTTCAGAAAATATTTTCGGATTTGGAAGTTTTTTTGCTTGATCTTTAATTTTTTCAAAATTTTCATTATTTAATAAATCAGTCAAAGATACGTCTTTTATTTGCAAACCACCGCTACAACTTTCTTGACAGTCATTGATGACATCATGAATGGTTATTTTGGCTAGCTGATTATAAGTAATATCATCAGAAGCGCCAGCTATGAAATTTGTTACATCAAATAATTTTTCCCAATTATGTTCTATTTGAGGATCAGAAAGTAAATAAGTTAAAGTAACTGCATCTTTAAACCCTGTTTCTGATCCGAAATAAAAAGTCTGCCTTCCAAAAAGCATCATTGCTCGAAAATATGCCCTTAAAACTGAAGTTTCATTATAATGGCTTCTTGGGGTGAATTGGGTATAATCAGTAATCCCTTTTGGATTATAAGCTCCAAATAAAGGCGAAGAATTTGTACTTTTTGAGTCTGAGATCAAAACTATTTCAGATTTCATTTTCTCATAAATTTGTGAATCAAAATTATCTTTATATTTTTCTAAATTTTTCAAAAAAGCTTCAGAATTTTGATCGATAAATTTATCATTGCTTTTCCAATTTTCTTCATCTTCAATTGAATTAAAAGCTTCAGGCTTAGAAGCTGAAGTATCTAATAAGACTTTCCCAATTGTTAAATATGCGGCAATCCTATTTAAAGAATCTTTTTCCTGTGGATCTTTAGAATTTTTAATTTCAATAAATGCTTTTTGCTGTAAAGCAAATATAATATTATTTAATAAAGGATATAAATTTTTTTCTTCTAACCTTTTTAAATATCTATCAAAAAAGAGATGATATGAATGTAAAATTATATCTGAATTTACGTATAAAGCATTAGAAGGAGCTCGTCCGTAATCAACACTTGAGCCCGCAAACGAGCTAAACAAGCTGACCATTTGATCATAAGATAAATATCCCCCCACCGGATTACCCATACATCCTTCGGAATTGTTTAATTGAAAAAAACAAAAGTTATTTTTATTTTTAAAAATATCCAAAAGTAAAAATTTGTTTTCTTCCAAAAATTTAATTTGATCATCAGTAAATTTAATATTTAAAGCTTTTTGCATGTAATCAATATTATTGGCTTTCAGAGGATTATTTTCTGATTCTTTCATATCTGGACTTATTTGAATAGGATTATAGGCTAAATTAGCATTAGCAAAAACAATTTGAGTTTTTAAAATATCAGCTAATGATAAACCAGTTTCTAAAGCTTGATTAATTTGAACATTTGCCACTCGAATTTTCTTAGTACTTTCAAAATTTAAATAAATTAAAGAAGTTCCTATTAATAAAATTAATAAAGCAAAACTAAAAACATATTTTTTTGATAAGAAAAAATTGCTAAAAAAATCTTTATAAGAAAATTTATTTTCCATCTTTTTATCTATTATATTCAAAATTTCTCTTGTCAGAGAATCTTTAAATTCTTTTGTGAATTCAACATCAGGCTTTGTTTCTAAAAGCTTTTTTATAATTTCTATTAATTCTTTTTCCATTTTTTTAAAATTTGAATCAATGAGATAAAGATCATTTAAAATTTCTTGAATTTGAGGGGTCATATTTTAAAGTTAGATTTTAACAAAATTAAAAATAATAAAAATTCAACATTACTTCTTAAAAACTTCATACTACGGAAAAAAATAACCTTACAATTCTCTTCAGTTTTAGAAGTTAAATCTGCAATTTCCCGAAAACTCATTCCGTCCCATATCCTAAGTAAAACAATTTCTTTTTGTTCGGGTTTTAACTTTTCTAAATATTTTTTTACTTCTTGAATTGTAAATTTATTGTTTACACTAATTGCAATGTTTTCACTTGAAGGTAAATCCCAAAAAGAATGTATATCCTCCGTGTGCTTTAAAGCTCGGAAATGATCGATTATCAAATTTCTAGCAATAGCGTAAAGCCATGAATTGAAATTACCTTTTTTAGGATTGAATTTATTTATATTCTCCAAAGCTTTTATAAAAGTTTGGCTACATATATCTTCAGCTGTTTCTTTGAAACACGTCCGAAAATATATATAATTATAAATTTTCCTTAAATATTTTTCATAAAGAACAGTAAACTCTGTAAGTCGACCTTCTTGGCAGTCTACAATTATTTCTAAGTCATCCATAAATTAATTTATTAGACATTATTTATTACGATAAATTTATATAAAAGTAACAAAAATTATTATTTTTTTAAATTATCAACGCTAAAACTGCTTGTTAATAATTTCAATATATCGTCCTAAAATTACGAGATTCTTGATTATTCATGCTGATAAATGCAATAATATAGCTAAATTTATCTTTAATACTCAGAAATAGCAAAATATTAAATAAATTTTAAAAATTTCCATAATGCAATTATACACAAAACAAATCCAAATCAAAAACCGCTTCTTTAATGTCGATGTTTACGATTTTCCAAAAAGAAATTCCTCCGCTACGATAAAGGGGGATACGATTAATATTCGTTTAAGTTCAAGAATTTCCCGAAAATTACAAAATGCCCATGCAGAAAATTTATTAAAAAGAATGATTAAATCCCTGGAGAAGAAAGATCCTCCTAAGAAAAAAATTTGGATGGATGGTGATATAATAGATGTTTGTGAGAAAAAATATGTTTTACAAATTCATGAGGAAAATAGAAAAACCGGCACCGTTGGTATGCCCCGCTGGGGCATACCAACGGTGCCATTAACAATCAAAATCCCAAAAAATTTATCAAATTCCAAAAAACAAATTTTAATTTTTAATTTAATTAGAAAAATTTTAGCACAAGAAAATCAAATTTATTTACAAAATCTTGTCTCTGAAATAAATCACAAATATTTTAATTTTAAATATGGTAAAATTGAATGGAAAAATTTTAAATCACGATTTGGACACTGCACTTCCAAAAACGATATTGCTATCTGTTCAAGACTTTTATTTGTTCCAAAAGAATTGCTTGAATATGTAATTATTCACGAGCTTGCTCACATCAAAATCAAAAACCATTCTCAAAAATTTTGGGATTTGGTAAAAAAAGTTTGTCCAGAACATAAAAAAAGAAGAAAATTATTAAGAAATAGTGGTTCGTAACTTTCCTTATCCTACATTCATGAAAATTGTCGCTCAAAATAAAAAAGCTCTCTTTGATTATGAGATTCTAAAAAAATTCAAGGCCGGAATTTTATTAACTGGCGCGGAAGTAAAATCTATCAGACAATCAAAAGTAAATCTCAAAGGTTCTTATGTCACGCCTGATAAAAATGCCATGTGGATTGAAAATATGCATGTGTCTCCATACCAGCCAAATAATCAAAAAGATTATAACCCAACAAGAAAAAGAAAACTTTTACTTAAGCAAAAAGAAATTGAGGAATTAACTAAGGCTTTTCATGACAAAGGACAAACGATAATTGGCTTGGCAATTGAGATTGAAGGAAAATTTATAAAACTCGAAATAGCTATCGGGCGAGGCAAGAAAAAATATGATAAAAGAGAAACGATTAAAAAAAGAGATTTAGATAGAGAAATGAGAAAAAAAATATGATATGATGGCTCGTGACTTAAAATTAAAAACTATGCAACAAATCTACGATAAAATTCTTACTGATCTGAAATCTTATTTCAAAACTGCTGGCATATTCAAAGCCGTAATCGGTTTAAGTGGCGGAATTGATTCTTCTTTGGTTTTGAAATTAACAGTTGATGCGCTTTCTTCTGAAAACGTTTACGGAATTTTAATGCCACAAAGAGGCTTAACTGCCGATGAAAATACTTATCACGCCAAAGGATTAGCAAAATTTTTTGGAATTAAATTTTATGAAGTGGCGATAAATAATTTTTTAATTGAATATGATTTACTTCCTTGGCGACAAATTGAACTTGCGAAAATGAATACAAAACCGCGAATCAGAATGGCTTTACTTTATAATTTAGCAAATTCTTTAAATGCCTTGGTAGTTGGCACCTCAAACAAAAGTGAAATTTTACTCGGTTATGGGACAAAGCACGGTGATTGCGCGGCCGATATTCTACCTATCGGCGATTTATTCAAAACTCAGGTTTGGGAATTAGCAAAATTTTTAAACTTGCCAGATGAAATTATTAAAAAAACACCGTCAGCTGAACTAAAATTAAATCAAACAGATGAGGAAGAACTTGGAGCAAGTTATGAAAAATTAGACGCAATTTTAGAAAAACTTCCAGCTACAAAAGAAGAATTAATTGATAAAGGCATGGACGCGATTCTAGTTAGTAGAGTATTTAGATTGATGGAGACAAGTAAACACAAAAGAGAAATGCCACCAATAATAAAAACGTGATTCGTGATTCGTGAAATTCATAATTCACCATTCATAATTCACCATTATTCAAAGCCAATTACTAATTTTATAATGTCTCTTCGTCAAAAACTTATTCTAGTTTCAGTCGTTATGATTAGCTTCATAGCGCTGATACTGCTATGGATGATTTTTTTAAATAAAGGCTCAATTGTAATAAACGGCAAATCGCCTTTTTATGTTGATTTAGGAAAAATTACTAATAAGCTTTGCGATCAAAACAAATGCAAATATAAGCTCCCCCCAGGAACATATTCTTTAAAAGCTTTTAAAGATGCTTACACTGAAGACAGCATTAAAATTCAGATTGAGCGGGGAACAGAAATGTACTGGGAGCCTAATTTTTTATATCTTCCAAAAACAGAAAAAATAAAAGAAAGATTTTATATAATTTTCCCTGATTTAGAAGAAAACTACTCACATAATCTAGATCAAATAACCTTTCTTTTGGAACAAAATTATAATTTAAAAGATCTTCCACAAAATTTTAATAAAATATTTTTTAGTGATAATGGGAAAAGTGCATTTATTAATTCGGATGGTGATTATTGGCTTTTTGATGTTACAAAAAACATCGCTACAAAATTAAGTGCTGATAGCATAGACTCATTTGCCTTTTCAAAATCAGGCAACAGGCTTTTTTATTTAGAATTAAACGAAGATGATAAACAAATGTTGCTTGAAACAACGACTATTAATGGAGGTAAACAAACGATAGTTAGATTCTTAAAAGAAATTGAGAATCCGAAAATTGCCTTAAGTCCAAATGGTCTTTTTGTTTTAATTTATGAAAAAGATTTTTTTTATTTAGTAAATTCAGAAACGAAATCCCGCCGCAAAATAGATTTACCTGAAAATCTAAATCCAACCTTTCAAACTTGGACCGAAGATGAAAATTTATTATTTATTGGCGATGCAAATTCTGTATGGAGTTTTGATCCGCGAGATGAAATTTTTAAAGATCTGCAATTGCCAAATTGTAAATTAGCTTTAACTTTAAATAATAACGAAATAATTTTTATAAAAAATATTCTTGATGAAAGTGGAGATGGTGTCTTTGTTGGCGAAACAAGTTCAAACAAAGTTGCTATTAAATATGGAACTAAAGAAAAAGAAATAATATTCGATATTTATAATACAAAAGAAAACACCTTTACTTCGCACACGACAACTTTAGATAAGGAAATGAAACTAGAAAGATTTGAAACTAAAGACGGAAAATTTTATTTCCTGTCTGAAGGAGTTATTTATGAAATTAAAATGGGAGAGTAAATAGATAATAATTTTTTCTTCCTGTCCTTCGAAGCTTTAGCATAGAAGGATATCCTTTATCCTTTATCCTTTGTCCTAATTTGTTCACCCAACTAAAAAACATCATTCCACAGACAGCTTTAAAAAAAGGGATATTTCAAGAAATTTCCAGCAGTCAAATGTGTTATGAAATTCAAAAAATTATAAATTCATTCTGGCAAGATAATAGAGGTAGACCGCCAAAAGTAGCTTCTTTTAAAAAAAATAAAATTGTGATTAAATGTGGCAGTAGCAGTTGCATGCAAGAACTAGAAATGCTAAAACTCGAAATTTTAAATAAGATACAAGAAAAGAATTTTGATAAAAAAGTAACAGATTTACGTTTTGCTCTTGACTGATAAACACTATTTTACATAGAATCCAAAGGGTTATTAATTTCTAAATTTTTCAATCTTGTTAAAAATTCGTCTTACTCGTCGCGGTCGTCATAATGTGGCCATTTATAGAATAGTAGTTGCAGAAAAGGACGCTCCTATAAAAGGCGCTTTCCAAGAAATTCTAGGACATTACAATCCTATTCTTCGATCTAAACAAATTGAAGTAAAACAAGACCGTATTAAATATTGGATTTCAAAAGGAGCAATTCCAACTCCTACAGTAGCGTCACTTCTAAAAAATCTTGGTATGGAAAGCATGGAAAAATATTTAACAAAACCTTCAAAGAAGAGAGGAAAGAAAAAAGAAACTGCGGCAGAAGCTAAAAAGCCACAAGAAAATAAAGAAGAAGTAAAAAAAGTAAAAGAAGAGCCAAAAGAAGAAAAAGTTGAAGAAAAAGTTAAAGAAGAGGAAACTAAATCTGAATAATTTCTAATTTTTTAATTTTTACAATATGACAGATGATAATCAATTTAAAGATATTCAGTTTATCGAATTTATCATTAAGAATATAGTTGATGAACCTGATAAAGTTGTAATTACACGACAAACAGATGACATGGGAATTTTAATTATTTTAAAAGTAGCTAAAAATGATATGAGTAAAATAATAGGCAAAAATGGACAAACCGTAAAAGCTATACGCATATTACTGCATATTATCGGCTCAAAAGAACAAAATCGAGTAAATTTAAAAATAGAAGAACCAGCAGAATAGAAATATTCGTGATTCGTTAATTCACAATTCATAATTAAAATAAATGGCTTCTTCAGACACAATTTTGGAACAATTAGAAAATTACAACACTATTGATATAATAAATAGAGCGATAGCGTTTGTTATTATTATCGCCGGAGCTTTATGTCTAGTTTATGTGTTTATCGGTGCGATAAGTTTTGTTACGGCTTCAGGACAGGAAGATAAAGTTAAACAAGCAATCGGAACAATACGTCATGCGATTCTTGGATTAATTCTGACGATAGTTTCAGTATTTATAGTTGGAACCGTAGGCAAAGCGATATTTAATTTAAACGTTATTCAATACATCAGCTATCAACAAATTTTCGAAATCATAACAAGTATTGTCGGCACGGATAGCGGTCAAAATATAGATTCTTTAGAATAATTTTAAAAAATCTACTTCTAATTAGAAAGTCATTTTTGAAATAAAAAAGAATAAGAATTAAGGAAATTCACAAAGTGAATTTTTGGCGGAGAGGGGGGGATTTGAACCCCCGGTACGACTTTTCAATCGTACAACGGTTTAGCAAACCGCCGCATTCGACCACTCTGCCACCTCTCCTATATATTAATTAAAAGAAAAAAGTATTTTGATTTATTTCTGCTTACAAAATTTACCTATTTAAAGCGCTTTTTACAAGTTTTATTATTTTTTATTATTTCCAAATGTTAAAATTTTATTAAAAATTTAGAGAAAATATTTGATGACTAAAGTTTTTTATGATATAATTTTTTTAAATTCCGTAATTTTTTTACTTTCTAACCAAAATAAATATGGAAAAATCTAATTCTTGTTGTGATGGCATTCATCCAGTAATTCTTGTCTGGCTTGGCGCTTTAACAGGAGCGGTAATAGCAACGATGATTTTCGGATACAAAGTCTTTGAAATGGCAAGCAACTATCAAGATGCGTTATTTATGAGTAGTATATAATTTATAAGGAAAATTATTAAAAAAGCTTTAAAATAATAATTTTTTAAAGCTTTTTTATTGTAAAAATTCTTTATTTGTTAAGTAAATAAGAAATTGATTTAAACAAACAGGCATTTCCTTCCCTAACTCGCTTAATATTGGGTTTACTTCACCAACTATCCAATCTGGGACTTTACTACAAAGCATATCCATAGCATGAACCGCCATCTTAATCTTTACGCCATTTTTTTCAATATCATATTTTTTTAACAATGCAATATGTGTCCTGAATCTGTCAATCACACTTTCAAGTTTATTAATTGGTTCTTCATATTGAACGCAAAGTATAGTACTAGCGATAACTAAATTTACCATAGCCATAATAATCCATTTTTGAGCTTCAAAATTTGGTGCTAATCTGTCTGTCAAAGCACTTTCATAACATGAAATAGCAGTTCTAATATTTTGCTCTGCACCATCCATTCTCATTAATTCTCCATCAAGAACTTTATTAAATACCGCAAGTTTAGGCTGAATATTGTAACTTCCTATTAATTCATTCATTCTGCTCGCTATTTGCCGTACATATTCCATACCATCTTTAACTTTCATAACTAATTCTGGCATATAAGTTGATAATTGCGTATACAAAATAGCGGCTTCTCTAAATGGATCTATTAACTCTTTATATGCTGAACGTGTAGCTTGCGCATATTGATGTAACTGAGTAACATCAGTTTGAAAATCATCACTTTGAAAAGATCCTGGATTGAATTTTCTAGCTTTTCTATCTCCCCATTTCTCTAAAAGCAATTCTCTATAAGCTAGAAACACCATATGTTTTGCCATGGCTTCAAGTTTCTTAAATCTTAAACGTTCAGCGCCTTGCAATTGATCAGCTAATTTTGGAATTTCCTTATTTAATGTCTCAAAAATTTCTGCAATTCTACCAGCTTTTGTTGGATCTCGCTCTTCAGACTCTTCCTGATGAATATCGTAAATATTAAAAAACATATCCTGCAATTGCTGATAAACGCTATTTGATGCTGTCTCTGTAAATTCACTTCTAGCTTGTTGAAATCCTTCCTGATGTTGTGCGTATTTCTCCTCACTTGCTCCAATTTCTTTAGTTGTTTCAGATTGCAATTTGCAACTTTCAGCTAAATAGAAATGTAAATCCGACCAGGCTTCTTGAAATTTAGGATTTCGCTTAAAACGATTTAATGGTTCTGGTGCTTGAATTGCATCTCTTGCTTCAATTAATTTCGCTTGAGCAACGGCAAATTCATCAAGTTCAAGAAAAGATTGCGCTATAGCAACTTGATAAGCCATCCAATCAGCCGCAAAATTAACATTGCTTATTGCAGGTAACAACAAATCACTTAATATTGATAAATATCTTCGAGTAGAAGCAATTTGTCCTTTTTCAAGATGATAAGCAATCAATTTATTTCCACAATTAATAAATTCTGCTCTTAAATTCCCAAGACTTGTTCTGTCCACACGAGATAAAAGTGTAAAAGATCTTTCAAAAAGAGCTATATTACCATCATTTACTTCTCCTCCTAAATCTAGATTTTGATTATGTAATTTATAGACATTTTTTAACCAGTCATCTCTTTTTGTAGGATACATATCAAGTAAAGCATCTGAATCCTCAACTACTCTTGGAGAACAAACATACGAAGCTCCTTCTGCCATCTCACCTGAAATACAAATTATATAATGCTCATCTAATAATCGTTGAACAATTCCTTCCATAGAAGTTTCTCCAGTTTCCTGTCCATATATTTTACCCAAATTATCAATTGTAAAAGTTCCGCCATTAAAAAGACTGCATACTGTTAATATTTCCGCGGTTTGTCCTCTAACTCCAGCTTCTCCAAGTTCTGTTTGAATCGCACTATCTGCTTCTTTTTGTCTTAAAATCCATTTTCCTGTGCCACGTTCTTTACTAGCAACTCTAGCAAGAGCAATAGCTGTATCATAAGGAATTCTGTCAGTTGGTAATTTTAAATATAACGCGTGTTTTTGTATCTCAGCTTTTATTTCCTCTTTATCGATATCATTAATTTCTCCTCCAGCCACTCTTTCAAAAATAAATTGAGCTGTTTCTTCTAAATCCAATGTTTCTGTTGCCACATTTCTAGATCCAAGAATTTGAAATATATTCCTGCTCGCTTCAACTCCTTGAGTACTGCTCACAAGATGAACTCTACCAGGGAAATTCCTTACTACACTCAAAGCCTGAATACTTTCTTGATCGGCTACGCTAAGGCCATTAATCACTAAAACAAGAGGTTTAGTCTTGCCATTTTGCAACTCAAGAATTCTTTCTCTAATTAATCTCGTCTCTTGAGAAACAGCAGAAGCGCTATCAGCAGATGTTTTCTCTTCTAACATTGATTTTATACCACTAACAATATCAGATTCTAGTTGTCTTGGACTTTTATTGCCTCTTGGAACATCAACTCTGACAACCGAACACTTATCACTCATTGCTCTTAAACGCAAACTTATCCAACCCAAAACAGAATCCTCTCCCATGCCCCTATCAGAAGAAGAAATATTTAACAAAATTTGTTCTACGCTTTCTTCTGCGTTTAATTTTTCTAATTCTTGATTTACTGCTGTCTGCATATCATTCATGCCTATAAAATCCGGAACACTGCTCATTTCATAACCATAACCAAAACATTCTCGACTACCAATGCCTTTAAAATCTTTATTACCTAATGGATGAACCATCTCTTTTGGAAAAAATTCAGCGGCTTGCGCTGTGATAACAATATCTTCTCCTGGAATTTTTTGACCTGAAGCTCGAACTGCTTCAATAGTTGGTCGGCCTCCCATGTTTAACCAATTTCTATCAGGCTGACCTGATTTATTCGCTCCTCTTTGCGAATGTCCAACAGAAATTCCTAAAGATATTGGCGATTTTGAAAAATTTTCTCTAAAAATAGGCATTAACGTATCGTGCAAATATTGAAGCATTGCTGTACAGGCATTTTTTTCAGCAGGCATTTGAAAAGACAAACGATTTTCATCTATGATAAATCTTGGCTTTGGTTCACTTACTGATCTTACTAAAAAATTATTAAAAGCGGTTTGAAAAAATTCTTTACCTTTTGTCAGATCATCTAAAGAACAAAAAGATAAAGAAAAAAACATTTGTGTTTCAAAATGGGCCATTTCTTTTCTTTCACCCGAATTAACATCGCTTAAAGAACCTCTTGGATACATCCTTCCAATCCCAAAAGCAAGACCTGATAAGTAATCTACGCTTAATCCGGAAATATCTTTATCACTAAGGGCATGTTTCGGCCTTACTACAGCATCTCCCTCCTCTGATCTTCTAACTTTACTCCTTACATCTTTTTTACAAATAAAATATTGGCATCTTCTATCTTGTTCTGGATCTAATAATCTATATCTATTTTCATCACTCTTTATTTCAGAATAACGCGCCTGTCCTTCTGAAAGAAGCAATATATCTCCTGTTTTAGTATCTTCAAAAAATTCTGCTACTTTATACTCCTTCTTAGTTTCTTTATCTACAAAAACTCCATTTTCATTACCTTCCTCAACTTCACTTCTAGCTAAAATTATTACTTCTCCAGACTCGTTTTGTACCGCAACAGCTGATTCAAATAACTCTTTTTGAGTCAAGGCATCATAGAAAGAACTAGTAACTAATGCGGCTCCAGCTTTGGCGTATTTTTGAAATTTTGTCGCGCCTTTAAATCCTGGTCCACCATTATAAGCTAACACAGCTTGATCTGGATTTTGATCTGTAGAATAACAAGTTTGTTTGATCCTTTCTGCTTTACCGAACTGAATCGCCGCGATGCTAAATGAATTAGCGGTTTTTCCTTCTGCAATTCTAATTCCTACCTGCTCTACCTCTCGCATTAGTGCAAGAATTTCAAAATATTTTTCATTGCTTCGACTTTTTTCAAGTAATTTTTGAACAAAATCCGCATCTTTTATTGATAACATAAAATGATTAGCTTCATTAGCATCATTAAAAAGAAAAGTAAAAGCATCTCCAGCTGGAGGGCAAGCGTAATAACAAGAATAGACCGCGGTATGTTCATACACATAATCATGCAAAAATTGCTCAAAAAGTGGCATCCTAGATTCACCAAGCGCCTTTGAAATATCAGAAAAAGCATTCAAATCAATCTTCACCATAATCGGCCATTGACCTTCAATTTCAAAAGGTTCATTAGTTAATTCATCTATAGAACAACCGCTTTCTAATCTTTTCGCCCAAGCTATAGCAGGATCCCTTAACCACTCGCAAGAAAGTTGCTTTAACAGCAATGACACAAGAGCAAGTTTATCCATTTTCACTTCATCCATCAAAGAAGGATTGCTTTCAAATTCAGTAATCAAATCTTCAACTCCTAAAATATTTTCTTTACTAGCAAGTACTTTCAATCCTTCTCTTGCTTGCAAATCACCTCTCAAATTTTCTTTTTCTTTGTCGGCTAAATTAGATAAAAGCGCTTGTAAAGTTCCTGGATTAGAAGGGTTTTTTCCACCCTCAATAACTCGTAATATAGGCAATTCTCTTCCTGGAGCTTCCACATCATCATCTATTATTTTTTTTTGAACTAACCCCATAACATAAATAAATTTAAAGTCTTTAAATTATATCACAAATAAAATTAAAAATTAATCAAGAAAAAATTAAACAATAAAAAGATTTTTTGCAAATGGAGAATCCCTAAATTTTTTAAACAAATTTTTTGTATTTTCACATGAAATAAGGTATAATAATAAGATTTATTCACTTTTTTAAACCAAAAATCATGAAAAACAAAATTCCTATTATTTTTTCTTTATTTTCTTGTCTATTTTTAACTTTTATTCTCTTTGCAACGTCTACATCCGCGCAGTGTCCGATAAACGATCCTGATTGCGATGATAAGACTCCTGATACAGAAGATGTGAGCGATAAAGACAAAGATGGATATAATATTACCAAGGATTGTAATGATAATGATGCAACTATTCATGAGGAGAAATTATTTTACTTAGATGAAGACGCTGATAATGTTGGTTCAGGTGATGGAGAATACTTTTGTCAAAATACTGCGCCTACAGGTTATTCAAATATTTCTGGCGATAATTGCCCAAGTAATGCTAATTCTGACCAAAAAGATTTAGATAAAGATGGTTATGGAAATGTTTGCGACAGTGATAAAGATGGAGACGGCTATAAAGGGAAAAAAGATTGCGATGATGAAAAAGCTGATATTCACACTGAAAAAAAATATTATGCTGATGAAGATAATGACGAATATGGATATGGAAGCGCTTTTTCTTTTTGTTTGAATCAAGCGCCTGAAGGCTATGCAGGAAATAACAGCGATAACTGTCCGACAATTTCTAATAAAGATCAATTAGATACTGATAGTGATAAAATTGGCGATGCCTGCGATGAAGAAGCGCCAGAAATAAAAGAAGAAACTGTTGAAATCATTACTTATTATTTTGACGTAACAGATTCAACAATTTTTCAAAATATCGTTCCTCTGGAAAATGTAGGCAGAATTACTACCGGACAAAATATTTGGAATATCAAAGGCTGGTTAACGGATAATAATAGAGATCTTGAGGAGGTAAGCCTTTATTGTGAAAATGGAGATAATCTTGGAATAGCCTGCGGAGATTTTGATTACCAAGTTTATGCTGATAAAGATTCAAATCTTATTGGCTATGCTTGGAGTGATAAATTAAATGATTATCTTCGTTTTGATGATGATAATCCTAGTGATGAATTTCCGTATGGAGTAAAAATAGATAAATCTACAAATCCAATGAAATTAACCGGAAAAGCCTGGAGCGATAACTATGGATATATTGATTTTGATAATATTTATTTAGTAACTGAATTAGAACTAGCGCCTATTAGCGGACCAGCTGATTTAGTAGTATCAAAAATTACTATTGATGGCACTAATCTTTTTATTACGATGAAAAATGAAGGGGCAACTAATGTTGATTCTGATACCAACGGTCATACCAAAGTTTATTTGGATGGAGAGGAATGGATGGATTTACAATGGGTAGATATGGAAGATAAAATATTTTTATTAGCAGGCGGAGGAACGGTAACTACTTCCTCTATTTCGCTTGAAGGCAAATACATTTTAAAAGTATGCGTTGATGATCCAAATATTGTGACAGAAGCAAACGAAAATAATAATTGTTTAACGGAATCATTTGGTAAAGATGCCTATGATAAAGATGGAGACGGTATCTCTGATAATGAAGAAGGATGTGTGGATCCGCAAAAATATATGTATATAAAATATGATTATTGTCCGGAAAATTATATTTGCAGTGAAGGAGCCTGCGTTTCAGAGGTTATTGATAATGCCGATGTTAATGAAGAAGCTAAGAAAAAAGTTAATTTGTCTGTTATAGATACAGGAATTGACCCACAAAATTCTGACAAGTTTTTTGTTGATATCTGCACAGAAGAAGAAGGAATTGAAAAAGTTACCTATGATTTTAACGTCAACGGCAAAAGCAGTGATTTTAAATATAACGATTTAACCGCTAATACTTGCGTTCGTTCATATACAAAACCTTTTAGTCATTATGATATAAATTCAGAACAAATGGATTGTTATGATGCAAAAGTTGATCTTGATCCTGAAAATAAAATTAATGAATCTACAAAAGAAGATAATGTTTTGACTAAAAAGATTTGTTTTGGACAAGATTTATATATTGGGGATGTTGGCAGAGATACGATTCAAGAAGACGCTTATTATGCTGATGTTTGTTCTGTTAATCAAAGTATTTCGGAATTCAAAATCAATTTTACGGCTAATGGAAAAGACAAAGATAACAATTATGACGGTGAAATTCCCGCTAATGAATGTGTGCGGATTTATAGCCAAGCTTTAAAATCTTTTAAAATTGATGTTAACGAGGCTGATAATTATGAAGTAACCGTAACCGTTGATTCTAACAATAAAATTAAAGAAGCAAATGAAGAAAATAATATTTTTATTCGTCCGGCTTTAGAAGAAAAAAGTGGGACTATTGGCTTTTATTTAAATAAATTAAATGAAGTTACTCACTTTTTGAAAGCAGACAGCACGTCATCTTGTATTGATAGCGACGGCGTAAATAAAAATACCGCGGGCTATACGCAAGGTAATTGGTATTCAAATGGCGATAACGCTACTCATTCGGATTTCTGTTCTGGTCTTTATGGTGTATATGAATCTTATTGCGACAGTGGCAAGGGCAATTTACAGCTTCTATATTGTAATGAAGGAGAAGTTTGTAAAAATGGAGCTTGCGAACCGTCAAGTTCCGATTCTTATATCGCCTGTACCGAAACTGATAACGGATACGATATTTATAATGCCGGATCAAATACCGGAATTTATTATATCGGCGGTGAAGAAAAAGAATTGACTGACAGTTGTAACGCTTCAGATGGAAAATTAAAAGAAGTTTATTGCAGTAGTTTTGGCACGGAAGATTTAGAAAAAATTGATACTGATAATGACGGATTAGCTAATTGTGAAGATTTGGACAGCGATGACGATAATATTATTGATGAAATTGAAACTAATGTTGATGAAGATAAAGATGGCATTCCTAATTATATGGATTCAGACAGCGATAATGATGGATCCTCTGACAAAACTGAAGCTGGCGATGATGATCCATATACGGCTCCGGCAGATAGCGATAACAATGGGACTCCTGATTATCTTGATAAAAATTCAAAAACTGACATCTATGTTTATGCCATGATCACGCCTAATCCAGGTAATATTGACTCGCAACATATCGTCTACGCAGGATCAAAAGGATATAAAATAAATTTAATTATTTTTGGTGCTGATCAAAATGAAGTTAATGTTACTGATTTTAATATAGAAGCTAATTCAAATTTAGTTTCCAATCAAATTGATAATAATGGTAGCAGTTATCAACAATTAATAAATTTAAAAAAAGATGACTCACAAGAAAATACTTGGTATTTAAGTTCGCTAGCGCCAATAAATAAAAATATCAGCGAGCATTGCGGACAAAATATTGATTATTATTATGAAATTAAATCAGCAACAGCAAATGTAAACGGCAATCAATACGAAGTCTATTTTAGTAATAATGACTTATTTTTAGAATTTGAAAATCCAATTCAAGTAACTTCATTACAAATTAATGACGCCCCTTATTTCACAGTCAAAACTGGCGAAAGCCAAACAATTAACGCGCTTGTCGATTTAAACACCGCGATTTTGAATACCGCGGAAATTAATTATCAATTATCTGCAGAATTAGACGGTAGCGGGACTTTGGATTTTAAATTTATTAATCCTCAATCAGGAAAAAATATTTCTATTCCGTACACTGAAGATACAACCAATACTGATTTGGAAATAAAGGCGGAAATAACAGGTTTGCCGGAAGGTGAACCTGAGCCTGAAATTATAAATGAACTTTTAAACTCAAGCGCAAAATATACCATAAATGGAATTGATATTTTCACTTGCCAATTATCTCTGCCGAAGTCAACTCAGGCGGATGAAAACATTATTACTAATTATAATGTCAATATTTCCGGAGTAGTTGCCGGCAGTAATTATGATAAAGTAATTAACATTGGAGCTGACAGCGCTCAATCTTTTGCGAATTTACAAAGAAATATCAATAAATTTTTAGATAATAAATCTTCTATTGTGGATGGAGAAAAAATTACTGTCAGCAATAATAATATAAAAATAGCAACAATTTCTGAAGAATTAGGTACAGAAATTTATACCTATATCACCAACGGCGGAAATATTTATATCAATGAAAATATTATTGGTAAACAAATGGTTTTAATCGCAAAACAGGATCTTTCCGGAAATAATGGAAATATTTATATTGGAAATAATGTTCAATATGTAATGGACGGTATCCTTATCGCTGAAGGCGGTATTTATAGGTATGATCAGGAAAGTGAAGATTTGCCTCATGATATTCCAGACAGAAGTAAATTTTTGGTACGGGATCAATTTTTATTAAAAGGAGCCATCATCAGCAAAAATAATATTTTAAAACAAAGAGAATATAAAGATTTAACAAAGCATGAAAAGAATTTAGATGTTAGAGGTTTAAGCGATTTTGGATGCGTAGCTGAAAACGCAGACGAAACTGGGAACCCATCAGGAGCAGATATAACTGACTGTCCAGCTGACGATTTAGAATTCAGCGGTAATAAAATTGACTTCGCTACCTACAAATTAAAAGAATACCCCGAAAATCAGCCAGAATATGTTTACCCAATATTTATAATGTATTCAACGGTGAAGAGCGTGCTATTTAAATAAAAAAATAAAAAAAAATTTTCTCAGCTTCGCTATAAAGATAAATAAAATGATAAAAAATTATAGCAGAAAACAAGCCATATCAATTTTAAAAAAATCAATAAAAGCATTTGGTTTAGATAAAAATTTGAAAACTGATCCTCAAATAATGCAAAACATTATTAAAGAATTCAAATTAAATGATTTCAAAACAGATAACAAGCAAATGAGACAATTTTTAAAAAATGTTATTTCTAAACCTCAAAATTTACAACCTATATTAAATAATATCAAAAATGGTATTCTATCAAAACATCCTGCAATCATTGAATTCGCAAATTTAGCACTTAAAAAAAAATGGTTTGAACCTTCAAACAACGTTATCAAATCAATACACGTCACATATATTTTAGAAGCAATAACTGTTGCCATGTGTAACAGGCATAATTTTTTTATTGAAGTTCAAAATCATTACAAAAAAAAAGAACGTGAACGAGGTATAAATAGTATGCATTTATTTAAAACTTTCATACAATCGTTAAAAATATCTCATAGTTATTTTTTAACTACTAAAGCATTTTCAGTTGATGCTTTGATGGTATATTTTCGAATTCAACGCGGTCTAAATCAATCACATTTAACAAAAAAAGAATTAAAACAATTATATAAAAATCATAAATTATCTTATCTTGAAAACAAGCTATTAACACCAACAAATACTAAAAAAAGGCATCGTTTAAATGAATTAATTAGGATAAATATTTACGAAGCAGGCATTACTGAATATAAAAATAATCTTAAAACAAATGCAATTTGCGCTCATGTATTATCAGAAAACATAAAAAATAATCCACCATTTACAATTTTTAAAAATAAGCACATATTACCACAAAATAATATCGATCCATTTTATAAAAAAATTACTGAAAATAGAAATTATTTCCCTTCCATTGGATTTAACCAAAATTGGATCAGTCTTTACGTTACTTGGAATATGGCTTATGTATTAAACGAATTAGATGATTTAGATATCATATTTCCTAAACTTTTAATGCCTTCAATTTTAAATGCTAAAAGTGAAAATTTTATGGGCGTAAGATTTATCTCATTATGGCTATCATTAAACCATGGATTTTTTAGGATGTATGATAAGAAAAAAGTACTTGGCCCAAATAATAAAAGAATAATGGCTACAGCTTGGTCAAAAATAAACAAAAAATATGCTTTTAATTTAGCAAAACAAGAGATGCGTGAAGATTCCAAAACAATTTCTAAAAGTTATAAAAGATTTTTTTCACAACCAATTTACAACTTATTTAAGCTTATAAAAATTTTTATGAATTAAATTCCAAGCAAAAATAAACTATCAGCCATCATCACTTTTTCAAAATCTCTTCAATCCATCCCCTATCAATCTCTTCATATTTTGCCATTTCTTCCGCAAAAATTTTCTCTATTTCTAAAAGTTTTTTTTCATTTTCAGCTTCAAAACGAAGCGTTAAATTCGGACTGGTGTTTGAACAACGAACAATTCCCCATTCGGTTTTGCTAAAATTTACTCGAATCCCATCCAAAATTATGCAATCATCATATTTTTTTAAAAAAGTTTCTTTTAGTTTTTTTACAATTTCAAACTTACTTTCATCACTACAAGGAACTTTAATTTCTGGAGTAGTGGCTGTTTTTGGCACATCAGATAAAAGCTCCGAAAACCTTTTTTCCTGTAGAGATAAAATATAGGCCAATTTTGCGGCTCCAAACATCGCATCATCAAAACCGTAATAATTTTCGCCAAAAAATAAATGTCCAGAAACTTCACCTCCAAGCAAGGCGCCTTCTTCTTTCATTTTCTCTTCCACAAAAGAATGTCCAGTTTTTGAAACAATCCCTTGACCGCCAGCTTTTTCAATTTCACTGCTGAGACAAAGCGAACATTTAACATCAAAAACTATTTTTGCTCTTTTGTTTCGAACTAGTAAATCACGAGCTAAAACTATTAAAATTCGATCTGAAGCATGCAATTTCCCCTGTTCATCAACAACACCAAGCCTATCTCCATCACCATCAAAAGCCAAACCCAAATCAAAATCACCATTTTTACATAAATTCATTAATTCTTTCACATTTTCTTCATATTCAGGATTAGCTGGATGATTCGGGAAATTTCCATCAGGTTCAAAGTAAAGCTCTTTCACTTCAGCTCCCAAAGCTTTCAAAAGTTTTCCTACATAAATTCCAGCGACCCCGTTCCCACAATCAACGGCAATTTTCAAAGGTTTTTTTAAATTAAATTGTTTTTTTAAATCTTCAACATAATCTCCAAACAAATCAGGAATCTCTAAAAATTTTCCTTTACTAGAAACTACAAACTGACGGCTATTAACTAATTTTTTAATATCTTGCAATTCATTTCCGCAAATCGAATGCGCTCCTTTACCCACAATTTTTAACCCATTATATTCTTTTGGATTATGGCTAGCGGTTATTATCACTCCAGCATCTAAATTATATTTACAAACCGCATAATAAATCAAAGGCGAAGTAACCATTTCAAAATCAATAACTTGACATCCAACGTCAATCAATCCTTTCATAAAAGCTTTTTGCAAAATTTCTCCAGTTAAACGAACATCACGTCCAATGGCAATTTTTGGACCTATATTTCCTATTAAATAACTGCCAATTCCTTTTCCAAGCAAATACATTGTTTCTTCTGTTAAATCAGGTTCTTTATATTCTTTCGTAGGCAAAGCAATACCACGGATATCATAAGCACGAAAAATATAAGGATTAATGATCATGCGAAAAACTTAAGAAAACAAAATTATATACTACTCCGCTTTTAAATTTTAAAATTAAGTAGTATATGCTCCGAAGCTTAATTATTTATTTTATAAGGTAAATAAACAATATTATAAAGCTACGTAGCATTATACAATTTTAAATTATTAAAGCGTAGGAGTATAGTACCAAAATAACCCTAAAAATCTAGATAAACTTAAAAAGATAACTATTTGACCAAATTTTTAAATATATGCTAATTTATTTTTACAATTTCTTAAAATCCCTCACTATGAAAAATAAATATGTCAGTTTTATAATATTATTTACTTTATTAATTACCATAAATAGCAATGTATTGGCTTACGTCCCACCTTCAGCAGATGATTTATTTGTAAGCGAAACAATAATTCAAACTGGTTCTACGCAATTAATAATAAATATTTGCAATACTTACACTACTGAAATAGTTCTTCTTCAATTTAACGTAATCGTAAAAAGTAATAATTATTATAAAAGATTACTTTTTAAAAATTATCACACTGCGGCTAATAAGTGTTCAGATATGTATTTAGGAGAAGATAGTTTTGCTTTATCGCCTAATGTTATATATGACGTCATAGTTACTGTTGATCCATTAAATAAAATTAAAGAAGCTGACGAAACTAATAATACCTTTAAAGAAACTTTAACCCCTGGTTATGGACTTACTACTCTAGGCGCTATGTATAATGATTTTTCACAAAAAATTGTCATAAATATTGAAAACAATGGTAATTTTGATTTAGCTCCAGAAACAAATGGCGTTACAACTTATGAAATTACCAATACAGGCGGAACTACATTACAGAGCGGCTATTATGTTTGGCAAGATTTACCTGATCAGGAATTTCTTAAAGCTGGATATAATACTTTTATTGAAATAGATAATACTTTACCGGCCGGAACTTATACAGTAAAAACCTGTGTAGATACTGAAAATGATGTGAAAGAAATCCATGAAGATGATAATTGCTTAATTGAGCAATTATCTATTCCAGATTATTTGTGAAAAACTTAATTTATATTTTTTTCATTCTCATCATTCCCTGAATTTTTTTCAAAAATTCACTAACGCTTTCAGGGACTAATTTCATCCATTGTTGATCATTCTTTTTCATTAACTCACGTATTTTTGTGGCAGAAATGTCATGATTAAATTCAACATCAAAAATTTCATATCGACCATCTTTTTCAAAAAGTTCACGAACAATTTTTGATCCAGTGTAAACTTTCTCAAAAGGTGGCAAAATCAAAGAAATATGGGTAACCCAAAGCGCATAATTATTAATATTCCGCACTGGAATAATGGTATATTTTTCTTTAGAAATTCCTTCAAAATCCAAAGCCAAAGTAATCATTTCCCATCTTTCGCTGGCTGTAAAAGGATTCTCAGGTAAAAAATTATCTTCTGCGCTACCAATACCGATAATCAAAAATTCACCCTTCTCAATAATTTTTTTCACAACCGAAAGATGGCCAAAATGAAAAGGCTGAAATCGACCGATATAAAGTGAAGAAATCATAAAAATTAATCTAAAAATCCTAATTATAATTTAATCTTTTAATCCAAAATTTGAAATACCAAAAACAGACCCCCTTGTTATATTTTATTTTTAGGGTAGAATCTGTTAGCCATTTAATCATTTTTTCAAAAATCAAATGGAAATTAGAAATATTGCGATCATTGCTCATGTGGATCATGGCAAAACAACTTTAGTCGACACTTTACTCAAGGCTGGCGGTGCTTTTGAAGATTATCAACATATTGAAGAAAGAGTGATGGACAGTAATGATATTGAGAAAGAGCGTGGCATTACAATATATGCCAAAAATGCCGCTATTACTTATAAAGATACTAAAATAAACATCGTTGACACTCCGGGACATGCTGATTTTGGTTCAGAAGTGGAACGTATTTTGCGTACGGTTGATACGGCTTTACTTTTGGTTGATGCCGCGGAAGGACCTATGCCACAAACAAAATTTGTTTTAAAAAAATCACTAGAACTTGGACTTAAAGTTTTAGTTGTAATTAATAAAATTGATAAGCCCCTCGCCAGACCTGATAAAGTCATAGATGCGACCTTTGATCTTTTTTCCTCACTTGGAGCAAACGATGAACAGCTGGATTTTCCATATATTTACACAATCGCCAGAGAAGGAATCGCTGTCAAGAATTTAGATGATCCAAGAGTTGATATTACTCCTCTTTTAGATTTTATTTTAGAACACGCTAAACCAGCAGAACAAAATTTGGATAGAGCTTTTCGTATGCAACCAGCAACGCTTAATTACAATAATTATCTTGGACGTATGGCGATTGGTAGGGTTTATGAAGGAAAATTAGCAAGTAATCAAAATATATTTATAATTAAACAAAATAAAGAAAAACGCCAAGCAAAAATATCAAAAATTTTCACTTTCAAAGGACTCAAACAAGTTGAAGTTAATGAAGTTGTCGCTGGTGATATTGTAGCAATAGCTGGAATACCAGATATTTATGTCGGCGAAACCATCACTAATGACGAAAACGCCGAACCTTTACCGGCAATCAAAATTGATCCGCCTTCTTTGGCAATGGAATTTATGGTCAATAACTCTCCTTTTGCTGGTAAAGAAGGTAAATTTGTGACTAGTAGGCATATTAAAGAAAGATTACAAAGAGAACTAGAAACTAATGTTGGACTTAAAATCGAATTTTCACCGAATAATGATTCAGTAAAAGTTTATGGCAGGGGCGAGCTTCATTTGGCTGTATTAATAGAAAATATGAGACGAGAAGGATATGAATTGCAAGTCTCCCAACCAAAAGTAGTAATGCAAGAAATTAATGGAGTGAAAAACGAACCAATAGAATTTGTTATTATTAATGTCCCAGATCAAATTGCTGGCAAAGTTATAGAAATTCTAGCAAAAAGAAAAGGACAATTAAAAAATGTTAAATCAGAAAACGGTTATAGCTCAATAGAATTTGAAGTGCCAACTCGAGGACTTTTGGGTTTCCATTCAATATTTATCCTCATGACTAGAGGAGAAGGCACTTTATACCATGCTTTTGATCGTTTTGAGGAATATAAAGGCCCGATTGAGAAAAGAACGGTTGGCTCTATGATTTCCGGAGAAACAGGCTCAACAATGGCTTATTCTTTATGGAAACTACAAGAAAGAGGACCGCTTTTTGTCCACCCGGCTACTGAAATTTACGAAGGAATGATTATCGGGGAACATAATCAAGGCAGTGATATTGTCGTAAACGCAACAAAAAATAAAAAACTTACCAATATGCGTGCTTCTGGAACTGATGAAGCTTTAACGCTAATTACTCCGATAGAAATGACCCTTGAAAAAGCGCTTGGATATATAAAAGAGGACGAATATGTTGAAATAACTCCAAAAAATATTCGTTTACGCAAAAGATTTTTGACTGACAATGACAGAAGAAGAAATGCAAGAGGATAGATAAATTTTTCATAAATCGAAAATGAAATTTTGATGAGATTCAAAAAATGTTATAGGATAATTTTACATTAATGAATTTTCTCCGCCTTTCCCTTGCCTCCGCATCTTTATTAGGCTTCAAAAAAACCAAAACTGACACTCAAACAACAACTATTTATCTTATGAACAGTGGCGGTTGTACCTTCAATTGTTCTTTTTGCGCGCAAGCAAAAAAGGCGACTTCAAAACAACAAATGCTATCTCGGGTATCTTGGCCTGAATATGATTTGCAAATTATTCTCAAAGCCTTAAAAGAACAGAAAAATAAATATAAAAGAATCTGTTTTCAGACCGTGAATACCAAAGATCTATTTCGAAAATTGCCTGAAATTACCAAAAAAATTAAATTAGCAAATCCAAAAGCTAAGCTAGCGCTATCAGTCCGCACCTATAATTCAAAACATATTGATGAACTTTTTGCCTCTGGCGCTGATCAAATTGGGCTGGCTATAGACGCAATTAATCCTAAAGAATTTAAAAAAATTAAAGGTAGCGATTTCCAAAAGCACAAAGATTTTATTTTAAAAGTTGCAAAAAAATATCCTGGCAAAATTGCTACTCATTTAATTATCGGCTTAAATGAGAGCGAAAAAGAAACGATAAAACTTTTAAAAGAATTAACTCAGGCAAAAGTAATTATCGCGCTTTTCGCCTTCACCCCAGTCAAAGGCGCAAAACTAGAATTACAAAAACCACCAGAGATGAAAAATTACCGTCGCATTCAAATCGCGCTTTACTTAATCAAAAATAATTTAGACAAAAAATTCAAATTTGATTCAAAAGAACAAATCACTAATTTTGGATACCAAGAAGAAAAACTTTATCAAATTCTCAAGAACTCAAACGTTTTCGAAACCTCAGGTTGCAAAGACTGTAATCGCCCATACTACAACGAAAAAGCTAACGATAAAGAGCTTTATAATTATCCATTTAAATTAAATGAAAAAACATTTAAGAAAGTGTTGGAAAATATTTTTTTATAAATTGGCGGATTCAAGTTTGAAATGCATAATTTGTGAGGCTTGAAAACACCTCAAAAGGGGTATGATAATTGAGAGATTTACGAGGTCTATTATTGAT
>Ga0208373_1001568_pt1 | contig 29725 bp, 29 predicted proteins | sample RifOxyC2_FD_184036 | JGI IMG/M metagenome (GOLD analysis project Ga0208373, IMG submission 184036) | Soil microbial communities from Rifle, Colorado - Rifle Oxygen_injection C2 (SPAdes) | ecosystem: Environmental > Terrestrial > Deep subsurface > Rock core/Sediment | place: Rifle, Colorado... | reverse complement strand
GGCGCCGAAGCGTTTTTCCACAAGGTTATCCCGTCTTTCTACTACCCCGCGGCGCTGGAATTGATGAACCCGCAAACAGTTGCCGCCTGCCGGGGGATGGCGCCTCTTGCCGGGGATTATGTCGTCGCCCTCGGTCTCGAAGGGATCGCCGAGGCGGTGGAGAGGCAGATCGCCGATATGACGGAAATGGGCCGCAAGGCAGGGGCGATAGGAACGATCTCCCTCAAGGGGGACGGGCATAAAGATTTCTGGATTGCGTATGGTGATTTTACGGATGAATTGGCGAAGAACCATCCCGATCTGATCGTACTCAAGTCGAATTTTGCCATTTCCCGCCAGACTCAGGTAATGGCCGCCGCGGAAAAGGCGGTCAAAAAAGCGGGATGCGAATGCGCCCTGGCGTGCCATGCCGGAAGCGGGATCCTCACCACGGCGATTCTGACCGGCAGGGAGGCGGGGGCAAAGAAAGAGGCGATCGTCAAGATAATCGAGGAGATGACCGAGGAGGCTGTGAAAAACGACGGAAATCTCGTTGTTGAAAAAGCTCCGCGCTTTATTAAGGAAAATGTCTCCGTCTGGGGAAAGACCGGCGCTGATATCGGACTGGCAAGAGGACTCAAGGAAAAATTCGATCCGACCGGCATCATCAATCCGGGTCGGTATGTCGGTGGAATATAAGAAAGCAGGAAAGAGAGGGAAACGTTTATTATGGAACAAAAGGCATTGCTCGGTAACGATACGGCGGAAAACGTCTATCATTGCATAAAGTGCGGGTTATGTTCGGCCCACTGTCCTGTTTACCGGGAAATCCGCATGGAACATGCCAGTCCGCGCGGCAAGGTGCAGATTGCCAAGAAAATGCTGGAAAATGACCTGAGCCTGACAGAAGAGGTTAAAAAGGCGTTTTTGTCAACCTGCCTTCTCTGCGGTTCCTGCGTCGCCAATTGCCCGAGCGGCGTCGATCAGGTGAGTCTGTTTTCCGGCGTTCGCTGGCGCGCCCTGCAGAAATACGGCGCCGACTGGCGCAAGCGGGCGATGTTCAGCGTGCTATCCAGTCGCTGGATGATGTCGGCCTCGGCTACGCTTGGCGAGTGGGCGCGCCGCAATTTCGGGGGGCACTGGATCGAGTCAAGGCTCAATGCCGGCGCTCTTTGTGTCGAACGGATTCCGCCGCTGAACGAAAAGCCCTTCAACGAGATGGCGCCGGAGGTGGTTCAACCCAAAAAGGGAAAGACGAATGCCAGGGTGTTGTACTTCCACGGCTGCGCCACCAAGTACCTTTACGGCGACGTCGGCATGGCGGTTGTCGATGTGTTGGGCAAGATGGGCGTAGAGGTAATCATTCCCAAGGATCAGGGATGCTGCGGGTTGCCGGTATTCTTTTCGGGAGAGCGCAAGGCATCGGCGGAGGTAATCCGGGAAACCCTGCGTCTGTTCGCGAAAGACGATGTCGATGCGGTGATCATCGACTGCGCTACCTGCGGCTCATCGCTGAAAAACGAATACTATCACATCCTGAAGGATATGCAGGATCTCGGCGAGGATGTAACCGACGCGGAGCTGAAGGCCGCTCTGCTGCTTTCGGCAAAGGTTCAGGACGTCTGTCTTTTCATCGACTCTCACAAGGAATGGCTCCCGGCTATGAAGGCGGACGGCGAGAAGATCAGGGTTACCTATCACGATCCATGCCACCTGGCAAAAGGGCAGAAGGTGATTGCTCAGCCAAGGAACTTGTTGAAATCTATCCCGAATGTGGAATTTGTGGAAATGAACGGGGCAATCGACTGCTGCGGTGGCGGCGGCTCTTTTCAGATCGACTATCCGGAAATCTCGGCGCAGATCACGAAGCGCAAGACGGACAATATCGAGGCGACCAAGGCGCAGTTTCTGGCCACAGGTTGCCCGGGTTGCAGTCTGACCATTTCTAACCATCTCGATCCGTCGATCAAGGTGATCCATACGGTGCAGATTTTACAGAAGGCCTTGCAATAATCTTAAATAATTTAAGATTATTGCAACGACAGATTGTTCAAAGACTTGACGCAGCTTTTAAATGATTGTAAAAGAGAGGTGTAGAATGGGTGGATCTACCCGTTTCCACTTCAATAGCAGGGCTGTATAGGGGGGCTTGGCACTCATGCCGGTCTGTAATTGCAAAATAACAGAATAAGGAGGAGAGTTATGAGCAAACTCAAAAAAGAGAAGAACGCGGAAAAGACAACTGTTAATGAAAAAGGGTCCCGTCGTGATTTCTTGAAGACCGCTGCCGTAGTGGCTGGTGGTGCGGCGGGTGTCATGGGATTTCCGGGCGTGATGCGCCTGTCGGCGGCAGCCCCGATCAAGATGAAGATGCAGACCGCCTGGGATGCCGGCACGGTGGGGTACGTGAAATTTCAGGATTTCGGCAAGAAGGTGGCCGAAGTGACCGAGGGCAAGCTGCTGATCGAATGTCTGCCTGCCGGCGCCATCGTCGGCACCTTCGAGATGTTCGATGCGGTCAAGTCCGGCGTGTTCGATGCGATGCACTGCTTCGACGTTTACTGGCCCGGCAAGATTCCTGTTGCCACCTTCCTGAGTTCCTATCCGTTTGCGATGGACCGCCCCGACCAGTGGGACACCTGGTACGACGTTCTTGGAGGCAAGGAAATCGCCCGCCAGGCCTATGGCGCCCACAACATGATGTACCTGGGGCCGATCCAGCACGATGACAACCTGATCCACTCCAAGGTGCCGATCCGCTCCTTCGAGGACTTTAAGGGGAAGAAGATCCGGTATCCGGGTGGGATCATCGCCGACATCTACCGGGCGGCCGGCGTGTCCACGGTCCTGCTCCCCGGCGGTGAGGTCTATCCGGCCCTGGAAAAGGGCGTTATCGACGCCTCCGACTTTGTCGGCTGGGCGATCAACTACAACCTGGGATTCGCCGAGGTTGCCAAGTACATCATCCTCGGTCCCCCCTCCACGCCCTGTCTGCATCAGCCCGTCGACTTGATGAGCATCAACATCAACATCAATACCTGGAAGAAGATCCCGAAGCATCTCCAGGAGCTTCTGGAGATGGCGGTAACCTGGCACTCCTGGGATCACTACACGGCGATCCAGAAGGCCGACATCGATGCGATTCCCAAGTACCTTGCCAAGGGCGTCGAAGTCATCCGTCTGAAGGAGAGTGATATCGAAAAGTTCAAGAAGTTCGCCCCCGAGCTCTGGGTGAAGTGGGCCAAGAAGGACCCGCTGGCGATGAAAGCGTTCAAATCCCAGTTGGAATATATGAAGTCCGAGAAGATGAAGTACTACACCGACAAGGACATGGTGGACAACACGGGAAAGAAGCTGACCTTCTAATAATGGTTTCGGGGGAAAGGGAAAATTCCCTTTCCCCCCTTTTTTTATGAATCGTTTTCCGGGGGCGGCCTACGGTGGCTCTTCCGTCGCGGAAAGCGCTCCGGCGGCGGGGCCGGGAAATAAACAGGGAAGGGTTGATTTATGGACAGATTGAGGACCTTTATGATGGCCGTTGAGAAGACCAACTTCTTCGTCGGCAAAATGATGGCCTATGTATCGCTGATCTGCGTGGTCGTGATCTCCTTTGAGGTGATCATGCGCTATGTGTTCGGCATGCCGACGAACTGGGGACACGAAACGATGTTTAGCCTGTTTGCGATGTACTACGTCATGGTCGTGGGCGTCGCCCACTACTGGCGGGCCCATGTACGGGTCGACGTGTTCTACGCGACCAGAACTCGCCGGACCCAGGCGATCCTGGATCTGATCACCTGCGGTTTCTTCTATTGCTTCGTCCTGGTTTACATCTGGACTTCCTGGAACTTCTACTGGAGTTCCCAGATGATGCACGCGGGCAACACGTTGTTCGGCATCGAGATCATCGGCGAGAATTCCTTCACCGACTGGGCGCCGCCGTTGTATCCCGTTAAATTTTTGATGCCTTTTGGCGGGGTGCTGCTGCTGTTGCAGGGCATCGTCTGGACCATCCGGGATGCCCACATGGCCTTTACGGGGAGGGAATTTGAATGAGCATCGAATGGATAACAATCTTACTTTTCGGCAGCATGGTGCTGGTGATGTTTCTGGGCCTGCCGGTAGCCTTTGCCACCGGATTCGTCGGCATTCTCTTCACGGCGATCTTCCAGGGGCCATCCTCCGTCAATGTTGTCCCGACCCGGATCTTCGGCCTGATGACAAACTACCTTTTGGACTCTATCCCGCTCTTCATCCTGATGGCGAACATCCTCGAACGGAGCGGGGTCATTGAGGACATCTACATGATGGTTTACCACTGGCTGGGCTGGCTCAAGGGCGGCGTTGCCACGGCGACGGTCGCCGCCTGCACGATGATGGCGGCCATGGCCGGCGTTGTAGGCGCCACGGAGGTGACGATGGGGATGATCGCCCTGCCGCAGATGCTCAACCGCAAGTACGACAAGGGGCTTGCGCTGGGAGGCATCCTGGCCGGCGGCACGCTGGGGATCCTGATCCCCCCGAGTGTCATGCTGATCGTCTATGGCATGGTGGACAACTCTTCGATCGGCCAGCTCTATGCCGGGGCCTTCCTGCCGGGATTCATGCTGGCGGGAATTTACATGATCTACATTACGATCCGCTGCTATATAAACCCCACGCTCGGTCCCCCCGTCCCCAAGGAGGAACGGCTGGATTGGGCAGGCCTGTTCAGGGTGGCGCTCCCGATCATTCCCGCCGCGATCCTGATCTTCCTGGTCCTCGGGACGATCGTCATGGGCATCGCCGCCCCGACGGAGGCGGCGGGCGTTGGCTGTCTGGGGGCCTGGATCATTGCCAAAGTCAAGGGTAAATTGTCCTGGAATGAACTGGTCGAGGCGGCGACAAACACGATCAAGGCCACGGGCATGGTCATGTGGACCATGTTCGGGGCGAACGTCTTCATCGCGCTCTACATCATGGTGGGCGGCGGGGATTTCGTGAACTCCATGCTCCTCGGCTCCGGTCTGGGGAGATGGACGATCCTCTGGATCATGATGGGCATCCTGATCTTCCTCGGCTGCTTCATCGACTGGGTCGGGATCATCATGCTGACCATCCCGCTCTTCGGGCCGATCATCCGGCAGCTCGGCTTCGATCCGATCTGGTTCGGTGTGATGTTCGCCATAAACATGCAGATGTCCTTCCTGACGCCGCCCTTCGGCATGTCGCTCTTCTATTTGAAGAGCGTCGCGCCGCCGGACGTATCCACGGTGGACGTTTGGAAATCGGCCTTTCCGTTTTTGGGCCTTCAGTTCATCGGTCTGGTTCTGTGCATGATATTTCCGGACATCATCCTCTGGGTGCCCAAGGTTCTCATGGGTAACTGAATCGGCGCGGCGCGGTCGGCGCCAGCCGTTTTGTAGAGATCAGGGGGTTCGGCGGCGGGTTTCTTTCCTTGCCACTGAATCCCTGCTTCGGAAATAAGGATGGGGCGGGCCGGTGGACAAGAAGATAGAAAAAATGACAGTTTTTCGGGCCCCTGCGCTCTTTATGGTGATTTTCTACGGACTGTTGCTGGTCTGGACCGTCGCCACCGTGCCGCTGATTTACCAAAAGTTCCAGCACGGGGGGTTCAGGGGGGACCGGCTGTATATGTTTATGATCGCCTTTTTCTATCTGTTCACCTGGTTCTGGTCCCTGGGTCTGTTTTACTATATCTCCCTGGACTTGGAGGGGCAGGTGGTTTTGAAAAGTTTAAGGCGGCGCCTGGAGCTCCCGGCGCAGAAGATCCGCGGCATCGAGGGATCCCGTTTTTCCGGGGGGTTCGGTTTTGTCAAGCTGAAGCTGCCCTGGGAGAGCGGTTATCTCTTCTGCCCCGGAAGAAACAAAGAGTTGGATGAGATTATCGCGGGGATTCGGAAAAGGAATCCCCTGCTGAAGATGGTCAGAATATAACCTTCGGGTCCGGCAGCGATGATCGGGCCTGAAATCAATCTAAAGGAGAGTATGCGATGACCCAGATGTTTACCATTCCCGCGAATACCCTGCTGTTTTTCGGCCTCGGCATCGTCGTGGGTACGATCGGTTTTGTCATCTACGGCTGCATCAAGGGCTGGGAGAACGTCATGAAGGATTATAAAGATCACAAGGATGAAGTGACCATCGAGAGTTGATCCACAGGGATTCCGCGCCCCGGCCGCGTCAGTGCGGCTGAAGATTCCGGAGATCATTCGGGGTGTTAATGTTTATGAACATATTCCCCTCCGGGTCGAACGTCCTCAGCACTGCGGGGGGGATCTCCAATACCTTGTGCCCCGGGTAGAACCCTCTTATCCGCAGCCGGTTTTTATCGAGGAGATTCTTGATGGCCGGCAGGCAAACGCGCGAGTAAACTGCGCAAAGCGGCTGCAGGCCATCCGGGGGAGAGGGGACGACAATATCGTAACCTTCGGCCTTTTCTGCCATGTATTCAACAAAGCGGGAGTTTAGAAAGGGCATGTCGCAGGCCATGACAAAGGCGAATTTATCCGCGGAGAAGAAAAGTCCCGTATAAAGACCGCCCAGCGCCCCTCTTCCCGGGCAGATATCGGTCACGATCGTCGCCTGCTGGAGCGTGTATTCCAGTGGATTTGAGACGACAATGATCACATCCTTAAAGATGTCCCTTAAAATACGGACATTTGTGTCGATAAGCCTCTCTTGCTTAATTTGCAAAAAGGCCTTGTTCGTCCCCATGCGGCAACTTTTCCCGCCAGCGAGAATTACCCCGGTCATTTTCTGTTTCATGGTTCCGTGCTCCTGATATTTATCGGATTGCGTTTCACTCGAAAGGGATTAGTCCCGCCTCCTGAAAACTATAAAGTTTATCCTGGTTATTATGTGGTCGATAATCATGTCGTCTTTGGTATAGCCGGCGAGATAGGCGTCGGATTGATGTTTCAAGGCCCGGCCGTGCGGCGACCATGTAAGAGACCGATTTTGGAAAAGAGGCAATAGGGTTGAGACACTTCATCCGGTCAGATTGTCGGTCAATCTTTGCAACTCAGCCTCGCCGCTCAACATGATTCCGTTTGCGCCGGCATGCGCTTTGGCCTCTTCGGTAAACCCGGCTTTGGCCCAATTCGGATGCCGCTTGCTGATATTTTCTGTCCAGTTCGCTCATAACCGCCATCAGATCACGTTCACCGGGAAACTCCGGCGCTTCAATGCCATGCTGAACATAGGCGACCCAATAGCGGAGGATGGCGTCGGTGTAATAGTAGCGCCGATCCCGCTCGTGCAGAAGGCCAATACGCTCCAGCTCTTTCAGGTTGGTACGCACCGCCCCCTGGGTCATCCGCAGCCGCCGGGCCAGCTCCGACTGGGTCATGGCATCGTCATTGGCGGCTATCAGGTCGAGAATAGACCTCAAGACGCCATACCCTTTGGCCCGTTGCAAAGAGATGTTGTACAGGTAGGTGCAATAGGCGTGGATCAACCCGCCGGGGGAGAGGGTCTCGGCCACGAATGCACGTTTGACAAGGTTTTCTGTCAGCGATTCTCCCCGTCCGGCAAAGAGGTTCAGGCGGCGCAGTAGTTGAACGAGATAAAAAGGATTGCCGGCGCTGAAGTGATGGAGCAGGCCGGCGAGCCGATTGTCCATTTTGGGGATGAACTTGCGAATCAACGCATCCGATTCGCTGCGAGTATATGGGTAGAGAGGAAGATGGGTGAACTGTCCGAACAGCGGGCTCTGGCTCTCACGGGTGATCGCCTCCATTTCCGAGATGATGGAGCCGCAAATGCACCAGACGACATTGGCGGCGCGGTCCTTGGCTCCCCGTAATAGGCTGAGGATGTTCTTGGCCTGGCTGAATTTGGTAAGACTGGCGATCTCCTGAAATTCGTCGAGAAACAGGAGCACCCGTCGCCCGCTGAACTGAGCCAGGAGGGATGGAAAGGCAAAAGCCTCCTGCAATAGACGCTGGCGGTCGGGCCGCGACCGTTCCAGTTCATGTAAAACCGGTTGTAGTGCCTCCCGTAATTCTTGATCCGGCACCTGGAAGATCAGGGAAGGGAGATGGAGGTAGGGGAGGGGCAAGGTCTCACCTTTGCCATACAGCCAATAGAGTTGCCAGCCGATAAACTTGACGGCAAAATCCTCCGGTGCTTCCGACAGCTCCTCCATGTTGATGTATACCGAAAGAACACCGGGGTCGGCGCTATGGCGGCGGATAAACTCCTTGATCAGCATCGATTTCCCGATGCGCCGCAGTCCGGAGAGATGCAGGTCGGCCGGCCGCTCCCCCAGTAAATGCCGCTCAATCTGGCTGATTTCATTCTCACGACCCGTGAAAATGGACTGGTCTTCAGGGCGATAGATGTAATCAAGCAAAATATTTAACCCCAATAAGAATTAATGTCGATTGGGGATAATTACATTGATCCCGATTGGAAATCAATCTTTTTTATTAAGGGGGGCTGTCATTGTGTCATGTTACTGCATACGAAACTTTTTGTTTCAACCGGTTGATCTTATTCGCTACCATTTACTCGTCTTTCAGGGGAATGGAGATTTTCATGTAGCCTCTATTGCCTATCCCGGTTGTAAATAATTTGGAGGGACATCCTCAAATTAAGCTATACCTATCTACCTGGGTGAACCGTTTTTATGATAAAGTCGCATTCTTCGATCATGACTTTATCGCCAAAATCTCTTCGATGACATTTGGAAGGTTCGGCTGGCTGAAACTCAGTCCAGTCGCGGGAATTCGATGACGTTTTATGTCAGGAGGAACATGTTTGTGATGGGGAAACGTCGATGCAAGGCTGGAATCCTGGGGGTGCGGGAAATCATCGTACCAATAGAGGCGCTCATCCCCTCTGTAAATCTCGTAACCATAGGATGTGACAAGAGACGCATCAAAATCGATATCTTCCCTCATGCGTAAACGTAGGCCATTGTGGAAGAATATCTCTCCCTCAGCAATTCCCGTATGGGGGCTTTCCGACCAGACAACCACTGTAGAATGGTGAACCTGTGTCCGGTTAATCAATTCTGAAACGAATCGACTATAATCGGCCAATGAAGACAGGGGGGGAGTATCCATTATCAATACGCTGGTTGCACACGTAGCGTGTCGGTGACGTCACGCTTGCAAAGATCTTCTCTATAAGCCTGCTTGCGTCGTTGCCATGTCTCATAAATACCTTTCCAACGGCTGAAATCGTTCCTCGATTCATCGTATTCGTCGTAACGCTCTAATTTGCCAGTCGTCAGCGCCTCATAAAAGTCTTCGCTGAGGATGCCATATTTTTCCTCAAAAAAAGTCATTCGACGTTCGAGAAGTTTCATTTCAACCACAAGCTCATGAATTTCCATGATAACAACCTCACTTTAAGGATATCTTGGATGCATTTATTTTGGGAAGCATCTCCATTCCTGTACCTCAAAATATCACAGTCCATCGTGTTTATTCAATTGGTTTTTTCTTTTCAAATATCAAGAGAAACTTCACAAACCTTTCATCCCGTGTTCAATGACCTGGCCCGACGAGCCGTAGAGAAGCCTTGTATTTGAACCCCAAATTATCGACCACATAATTTTACATGCTTTTAAGGCCGTCTGATTGAGACGGCCCTATGCTATTTCTTCCGGTAAACATTCAGCCCAATCTTAGCTTCTTCATGGCCGTCAACGGTGACATTTCCTTCCGTTGAGGCAATGATAATGGTCTTACCTGATGATGACGGGCCGAAGTTTTTTGATAGATCAACCTTGATAGATAGGATGTTGCCGTCCACTTTCATTTCTACGTTCTTCATGACAGTTCTCCTCGGAATTTTAATAAGATGCAGCTTAACACCAACTGCTCAGATGTCAATATAAAAACTTCTTGTGTCATTGCCAGGCTGAAGACCGTAACTCATAACTCATCTCTTTCCATAGTATTTACGGTAACGCGCATCGAGGATAACCACCTGCCCGCTGTCCGCCTCGGAGCGGATCAGGCGGCCGATGCCCTGTCTCAGTTTGATCGCCGTTTCATAACGATAGCGCCGCCAGTAATCTTTTTCGGCAAGGATGTTGCGGCGGGCGATCTGCAGCGGGTCCTGCGGGTGGGGAAAGGGAAGCCTGGTGATGACCACCTGGGTCAGCGTGTCGCCGGGGAAATCCACCCCGAACCAGAAGGAATCCACGCCAAAAAGGACGCTCTCCCTAATCTCCCGAAATTCATCGACCAGCGAGAGCGTGGAGGCGCCGCTTTCCTGGAGGAGCAGGGGGTAGCCGGAGGCGCGGATATCGTCTCCGACCCGCGCCGCGATTTCATTAAGATCTCCATAGCTTGCAAATAAGACAAGGGTTCGCCCCCGGTTTTCGCGAACAAGACCGGGAAGCAGCTCCGCGACCCGGGACAGCCAGAATCCCTTGCTTTCGTAAGCGCCGCTCAGGGCCTCCGAGGGGACGCGGATCACAAAGGCGTCGGGCGCAAACGGTGAGGGGATTGCCTCAAAACGAAAATCCCGCTCCTGTTTGTCATTGATAACTGCAAACTTCGTTTGGGGAACGGCCGCTTTGTTTCCGGTCATTTTCTGCGGAGGGACGTCATTCTTGCCGGCACTCGCCGGGGACTCTTGAGTTGTACAGGAGGAAGAGGCGTTATTGGGCGTCATACCGGCAATGCTCCTGAAGCCGTCGAAGCTCTCACCCTGACGAAGAGTGGCCGAGGTGAAGATCACACTGTCCCAGATTTTGTAGAGGTGAGTGCGGAGAATTTCCGCTACCTCCACCGCCTGGGTGGAAACAGTCCAGTGGTGCACGTAAAGAACTGCCGCGGTTACATATTCAGGAGAGTCGCAGGCGTCGGCGATTGCCTTTGTGGCATCGGCGTAGTCCTCTATGTCCTGCAGCGCCGTCCTCAGTCGTTCGGTGGTCCGGGGACGGATGCCGATTTCCCGGCAGGATTCGTCGTCCTTCAGGAATGAGAGGCAGACCGCTATTTTTTTGATGACTTTCCGCAGATCGAGAAGCTGAGAGTTCAAGCGCCCTTTCCGGAAGGAGGGGTGTTCTGCGGGGATGACAGTTGCCTTGCCGCCCGAGGGCGCACCCCGGATTGACGAGATAACTATTGAAAATGCCGACATTTCTTCGCGAAGGGCATTAATGGCGTCGAGCGTCTCGCCGACGGCCTTGCCGCAGGAGTCGCCTGAGGAAGGCAGGATGCGCCGGAGCGCCGTTTCAATGTAGGTTATGGAGTCGGAAATCTCGCGCGACGAGACCTCCAGCGCAAAGGCGCCGCGGGCGGCCTGTTCAAAATGGTTGGCCTCGTCGATGATGCAGTTTCCGAAAATTCCCGCCAGCGCCCCATCCTTGTTCAGTAGTGCCAGCTTGTGGTGGTTGGTAACTATAAGACGGGCGTTCAGGGCTTCGGCGACGATTACCTGGGCCGGGCAACGGAAATGTCGCCGGGAGCAGCCGCTGCGCGCCGATATTTCATGTTGGAGACGGCGGAAGAAAAAGCCGTCGTTGAGGTGAAAGCGGACTCTTTCTCCGGTTGCCTCGCCGTCCACCTGCCGGAAGTAATAAATTTTATTCACAAAATAAAGCCACAACAGCAATCTGCTCCCGGAGAGGGCCTCTTCATAGAGATGATCGAGTTTCTCGGCGCACAGGTAGTTCGATTTGCCCTTCAACATCGCGACCGGTATTTTTCTGAAGGCCGGCTTCAGGGAGGCGGCAAGCGGGAGCTCGCGCCGGACGAGCTGCTCCTGGAGGTTTTTCGTATAGGTGGAGATAGCTATGCGGGCGCCGGGGTTCTTTGCCAGAAACTCCATTGCGGGAATCAGGTAGCCCTGTGTTTTTCCGGTGCCCGTTCCTGCTTCGATCGTGAGAACCTCATGCTCGTTGAGAGCGGTCGCCACGTGCTTGGCGTAGGCGATCTGCGGGGGGCGGATTATGTAGCCTTTAGTTTTCGCGGAGAGCGCCCGATAGATTTCTTCAATATGGGGCAGCGAAACCTTTTTTTGTTTTTCCCCCTGAACCTGCACGGGTATCCTGGGCGGCGCCTTTTCCAGGAAACCTTTCCAGTCGTCTGTTTCCCCGCCGGCGCCGGGGTCGAAAAGCCCGCCGAAATAGCCCTGAAAGTTTTGATTGAGGTGGATAAGGAGATCGCCGAAGAGTGTTTCGCTCTTCCGGAGGTAGAAACGCAGGGCCGCGGCCGGGGGAAATTCCGCCGGATTGAGAATAAAACCGGATAGATGCTTCAAAAGCTCGACCGAATGCAGGAGCGCCTCTTCGGCACTGAAGGAAAACTTCTCCCGCTTTTTTCCGTGCAGATATTCCCACAGGGATTGGGGCGAGGCGGTGTTGGCGTGGGGAAGAAAGAATTCGGCGGCGAACCGCAAATCGATCACGCGGGGGTTACCGTAAACCGCCAGCAGCGACTCTATTTCCTCCCGGGGATTCAGTGTGACAACGATGTTCGTTTCCCGAAACAGAGGGAAGAGAAAGGCGGCGACATCGGCAAAAGTGGGGGCGTCCTGGAGTGTCTCGCGGGAGACGCCCGAGAGGCGATAGTCCCGCTCCGTCGTTTTTTTGTACCTTACCGGCGATGAAATCATTTCCCCGCTGCCCTTTGGAGAGAGCGGCGCCGCGGCTATCTGGTAGATGCGGTTCCCTTCATCTTCATCTTTTCCGCAATGGGCGAAAAGACAAATTATACGAGAGATTTTTCCATTGTATGGTTGGAGCATTAAACATCCTTAGCTTATATTTGAAGATAGTTTTACGTTGTCTCCCCGGATTGCACGGATTACCCCCGGCCAAGTCGTTTCAGCGCCATGCCAATCAATTCATCCGCGCAGTCGGCCATGAAAAGGGGGATATTCAGGACATCGCCGTCGAGTTTCAGGTTTTGCATGGAAAAGCGAACCCGCAGTTTGATTCTGCCGCCGTATTTTTCCGCAAATTTTTTGAGGCTTTTGCTCTCCCCATTGTCCTCGGATTTCACTTCAACGGGGAAGATGTCATTTTCTCTCTGTATCAAATAATCAACCTTGTAGTGCGGGTTATCAACCGCCCAATAACGCGGAGCCGCCTCAAATTGATTCATCAGAGCCTGCAGGATGTAGTTTTTGCTCAGCGCACCCTTGAACTCGACAAACAACCGATTTCCTTCGCCAAATGCCGAGGGCGCAAGCAGCGACAGTCGGCGCAGCAAGCCGACATCTGCCAAGTATAATTTAAATGCCGATAAGTCATCATATCCGGAAACGGGTAATCCGGGCGCGGTGCTGCGAAAAATTTTGTAAGTCAGGGTTGCATCACAGAGCCATTGCAGGGCATCTTCATACTCTCTGGCTCTTGCGCCGCCCTTGACAGCCTTGTAAAGGAATTTTTTGTTTTCGCGCGCAAGCTGTGAGGGAATGGACTTCCAAAGCAGAGATAGCTTGGTGAAATCCTTCGGTTCGGAATGTTTTGCAAAATCTCGCTCATAAGCACCGAGAATGTTTGATAATGCCTGCTGTATCAGCTCAACATCCCTCTCTTTGGCCCAGGCGCGGACAGCTTCCGGCATACCGCCTGTAACAAAATACATCTTCAGTTTTTCATAAAGCGGGTTGAAAAATGCATCGGGAATTGGTTCAACAGATTCAATTTTTTGCATATATTCAGCAAGGTTCCCGTCACCGTTTGCCATCAGAAACTCGGTGAAGGTCATTGGTCGGATATCAAGAAAATCGACCTTTCCGACCGGAAAAGAAACAGACTTGGAAAGGGCAATGCCCAAAAGCGAGCCCGCACAGGCCACATGATATCCGGGCGCGTTTTCACAAAAATACTTCAAGGCATTCAAGGCATCATAACATTCCTGAATTTCATCGAAGATAATGAGCGTTTCCTGCGGCTTGACGTTCTGACCGCTGGCCATGACAAGGTTTTGCAGGATGCGGTCAACGTCCTTTGTCTTTTCAAAAAACTGTTTGTATTCTTCATGCTCATCAAAGTTGAAATAGGCAATATTATTGTAATAAAGTCTGCCGAATTCCTTCAGTATCCAAGTCTTGCCGACCTGACGGACGCCTTTGAGAATCAATGGTTTGCGATACTTTGATTCTTTCCATTTCAACAAATCGTTTAATATTAATCGCTCCATACTGTGCGCCTCACGATTATCAGAATCAAAGAGCCTATCACATAATTATAACAATTATGTGGTTACTCGATCACTCTTTTGTGTATTTTATGTGTCATAACAGAGAAAAAGGCAAGCTTTATCATGAAAAATATGGAAACAAGAGAAAAGTTGTTTGGACGTCACGTATTTTGAAATTATTCCCTCAAAGCAACCAATCCGAAAAATAACCCTCCCAAAACTGCGCACTCCAATCCGAATACGCAGGTGCAACCAAAGAAAAAGTGCAACATACCCGTTATTTAGTACACCTACAACCCTCAAAAGTGCTAATCTTAAAAAACAATGAGTACGCTTTGTACTCTTGGATATGCCGTTGCTATTTCTGATCGAGCACCTTTCGCACTTTGGAGGCCAAGTCTTTTCTGGATAAAAGAGACTCCTTCATCCAATACGCCATGGTGGGCGATAACGTTGGCCTTATAGCCTGATGTGAAAAGGCATTTGAGATTTGGCCTCTGTGAAAGTAGCTATTGACGTCACTTTATTCCGAACTCACAACTCCTCTTTTTTCTTGAATTCCTCAATGGATACCATGTCCGAATTAGACGCATTACCTACTAAGTCATCAAATTTTGAAAATAAGTCTTTCTTGAAATCATATCGTAGTGCGCCGTCAAAACATGACGCTCTCTCTAGAAAATCCGAAACGTCCCATACGGCCTTTATAAGTATATTTAAGTTTGTTACAGAATCCATTGGGATTAGCAGTTTTGAATTTAAATAAGTAAGGAATCCAAGTGCCTCAGCAATAAACTCATTTAAATCTTCTGTTTGATAAGTTGTGATACTAAGAGGTCTATCCTTTCGACTTCCGACAATCTTATTGGCTATGCAGCTGAGTTGTGCGCTACGAGTGGCGGCTTCGTCGAAGAATTCTGTGTTAATGGAAAAACTTCCTCTACTCGATGAAGGAAACATTACCTCGTGATAGATTCTTAGATTTCCAAACTTAATGAGGCCAGACTTATAGGAATCAAGTTTATTACAATACTCTTCAAATTTCTCCATATGATTGTAGTGATTGGCAAAGATATTCTGTCCCATTTGAGTTCTAATTTGCTCGCCCGCTTGTCGCGACCTGTGGTTAGAGGCAACCAATGCGACAGATGGAAATACTAATGCCGCAATCCCCAGCGGGGCCCTAAAGAAGATAATAAAATTATTGAAGCCTTCATATGTGAAATCACATATGAAATTACTATTGCACACAATAACTATGCCCGACAAGACAGCCATAATAAGTGGAACCATTAACCAGAGATAAAACTCTGTCAGCTTAAATAGCTTTTTCTGTGCTTTGTCTTTTTCGTTTGATGAAATATTCGAAGCCTGAGACTCTCTTTCCTTCATTGGGGTCGCACCAAATAATAAATTTAATAGGTCCGTTGAACTCCGTTAATACTGGAACTTGTTATGGTGGAAGTGTCGCCATCCACTATCTGTTTCACAGCACCAACGCCCTTATAAAACCAATAATAACTCGTATTTCCTGGAACACTTTCTCCCGTTTCCACAACGTATTGGTCGGTCTTCCATGATACCTTGATACAGTCTAGTAAGAGACTATGTTCTGTCTGAATATCTTCAAGACCCAAAATGATTACGGTAGATGTTACATTAACGTGATAGGTGTAACCCGAGTAAATAAATGAATATTGTGAGGTCGAAACGTTTGACGTGCCAATTTGAGCGTTGTTGGGCATCAACAGTATCGGAGGATTAAAGTTTGCCTCTAATGCTGATGTTGCCAGATACCTGCCATATAATTTTACCCCATTTTGATCCGATGTGTAATATTGCTTATTCCCATCAGAGTCTGAACTAATCTTAGTAGTTACGCCCCCAATAATTTTTGTTCCGATGACAGATGAGCGTTTAATATTTCCTGCCATATTGAGGTCATAGTCCTTCCAATCTCCTACATTGAGGGGGTAATACTCAGAAGCTGTAAATATTGGCACCTTGTCAATAACAGTAATATTAATCGTTTCAAAGGCTTCTCCACCGAAACCATCATTCACTGTAAAAGTGACTGGATAAAAACCGCTTTGCGAATATGTCGGGGTCCATGAAAATGTTTTCGTGCTGACGTTAAAGGTGGCATCGCTCGGTAAGGAGGAAACTGAAAAGGTCAAAGGATCATTATCTTCGTCAGTGGCAGATAGAGTAAAGGTCAGGCTGGAACTTTCGTCTACTGATTTATTGCCAATGGTGGCCAATACTGGTGAATGATTGTTTCTTAATCTGGCAATACATTGAAGGACATATATTGCTTCGGCTACGCCTATCTTATTATCGCCGTCAACATCGGCTGCTCTATGAACTGGGGCAACTGTCTTTGAAGAAGATAATATCTGCAAAGCCATGATGGCATCGGCGACATTTACGACTCCGTTCATATCCAAATCACCCAATAACCGTGGCTGTCCACCGCGAACGGCGCGAACCGCATAGGTCTCCCTCTTACTGGATTCGTAGCTGATGAAGCCGCTGGAGAAATTAACGTACCACGCGATGCCGGGAGAGTTGACATAGATATCAGCGTCGGTAGTAGACGACCAGTATTTGGACGACACCGTTCCCGGGAATAGGGCCGTATCAATCGCAGGAGCGGATCGGCTGTAATCGACGATGGACTGAAGCTCCTTTGGTGTTGGCAGGCGCCAGTCGTCATACCCAGCCAAGGTAAGCCCTTCCGCATATGCCAAGGCCGCCTCCCAGGTCATAGAAGATGTCCCCCGTTCCCACATCAAACCAGTAGCCGTGTCCGTTACCGTCCCGTCACCATTATTTAGAAAATGGTTTAATGGTTCAGGCTGTCCACCGCGAACGGCGCGAACGGCATGGGCGTCCGTTTTACCGTAGTAGTCGACAAAGCCGTAGAAGAACTTGACGTACCACGCGTAGTATCCGCCGTTCGCGTAGCTAGTAGCCGACCAGTAGTATTCCGCCAAATAGTGGTCCGACATCGTGCTGGGGAGCCAAGTGGTGTTGAGAGCCGGATTGGTCCTGCCCATGTGTACGATGGACCCCAGTTCCTTTATGTGGGGGATCCGCCAATCTGAAAAACCGCCAAATTTAGCATCGTTCAGTGCCTTGATGAAGGCGGCCGTGTCCGTGGCGGCATTACCCGTTCCTGTACCACAAGTTCCTTGATAGCCTCCGTTCGTTACCGGATTCTTATCGCACCAGGTAAAGGTCTTGCTCCTTTCATGGATGGAGCCGTCACTGGTCTTGTTCTCCCAGACCAAACCAGTGATATTGTCCCGGACCATAACCCAACTTTCGGCGTTGTCGGGGAGGACATTTCCAGTTGCGTCAAGCTTGGTGTAGGAGGGCGGGTTGATGTTATAACTCCCGTCCTGGCCATAGAAAGGCTGTCCTTCCTTAGGGCAGGCAATCTCGCCGTAATTGTTGTAGCATTTCGTCTGTCCCGTGTCCGGTATAGGCCATGCGCGAACATTAATGGCGAGGATGAGCGGGAGGACTATGAGAATCCAGATTTTCGTTGCTTTCATCATTGCACCTCTGACAAAGCGGCATGACTACCGGCTAAAAGGTTTGACGCTGATGGAGGCTCAAGATACGGAATCGGACATCGGAACCTCCGGGTCCATATCATACTCATCGAGAAAATGACATCATTGATATCTGTATGAAAGCGAGTATATTTACCGAAGTTGACGTTTTACTGACTTCAGGAAGTTGTCCTTGCACCCGATCCCTTGAAAAATTGTCCTCCGAAAATTGCACGTTTCAACCCGGAGGGCACAGGTACAATAAACCTGTAGGAGTTTATTTACTGCCAAACAAAAAACAATCCCATTTACGGAATCATGCCGCTCTTATGAGGAGCGTTCACCCTTAATTTGACTTATTTTTTCACAGCCCGGTAGCCCGGCGTTTACCACTGCCTGGAATCTTTTTTAGCTGTATTACTAAACGAAGCGCTTCGTTCACCGCTTCATCATTTGGGAAATCTCTGGCCACGTCAGGCGATAGCAAAACCAGGTTTGTTCCTTGCTCATAACGCTTGGCGTATTTGCCTCGTACCCCTTCCTTGAGCAGGGATGAAAGATCATATTCGGGACGAAGTTCGTCATCTTTTTCGTCTAGGGATTTCGTTTTCATAAGCTTCACGCTCCTTTCGAGTCAGTTCCCTTGCGCTGATAATACGGGTTCGATTTCCAGCCGAAATCAAGCATTTTCTTTAATGGCGACGGTTAATTGAGTTCAGGAAGCCCTTGCCGCCGGCCATCCGAAAAATCATCCTCCCCGAAGTGCAGGTTTGGACCAGTTATAATCAAAAATAATGAAGTTACTTCCACTAGCGATCTTTTCCTGCATCGACTTTGAATCGTTTGCCGCACACCGGACACTTGCCTCCGGGTGGCAAGTCGGTTTTCCTGAATTCCACTGTGCAGTTCCCGCAGGTGATAAACAGTGAGGCGTCCGCGCGGCTTTGCTTTTGTTCCGTTTCCGGGATAACGCCCCGCTCCTTTGCCGCGGGTGCCTTTTGAGCCAGCTTCATGCGTCCTTCCGGGGTCAGCGCTCGCTGGACGGATTTGAGCATATGTTCAGCCATGATCCGTGTCGGAATGCGGATGTAGGTAAAGTTGTAGTCACCCTCCGGGTCTTTCCATTCGATACAAATACGGTATGCCTCGTGGAAGGTCTTCTTGGGAAACAGCAATACCAACGGTCCAATGGTCAGAATGCGGCTTAAGGTATAGTGTTTCTGAACAGAGGAATCATCTATCAGCGAAACGGCGGCCAAGCCGTCGAGGGGGATGCGACCGAGTTCTTTGTCACCAGCATAAAGTACGAAGGCTTCCGAGGTTGGCAGACAGGCGACCTTCTGGTTATCCGGGACGTCGTCCAGCAGGTCTTGCAAAGTTGGTATGCCTCCCCGATTCTCGCTGCCAAATAAAGTCTTCATGACATCAAGCTATACCACGTACGGTAGCATGTCCATTATTTATTTCGAGGTGCTGACCGTACTGTTGACTGATGCTCGGTATTCGCCGACAGCGGTACTGCCGTCAGGAAAGCTTTCGTTATTTGCTAAAAGCGGGTCCGTAACGTCAGATAAAAACTGACGTCCGGCGCGGTGCCGACAGCAAGGTCTTCTCCCACGCCTATATCGAGAGATGTCTTGTCCGAAAAGAAAAGCGTCCCGCCGGCGATCAACTGCACTGAATTCGCGGCAATTTCTTTCAGATCACTGCCGCTGTAAAATGGCGTGTGGGCATCCGCCTGCACCTTCAGCCCCAGCCAGGGAAGAGGGGTCTGCCACCCTAACCCCAGGCTGCCGAAGGCGACCCAATTTTTTTGTTGATCGGCAAGGACCTTGCCCTCAGTCATGTAAAGCATGCCCAAGGCGCCGTAAGTCGTCCATTTCCCGAACTCGAATTTGGCTTCCGAGCCCCCTGTAAGCGACAAGGCAATGTCTGTGCTGCCGCTGCCCAGGAGCTGATCGCTGTCACCCGTAGGCAGCTTAAGGCGGACGTTTAAGGCCAATCCTTCTTTTTCGTCGTTTCCCGACTGGTACAGTTGCCAGGAGCTGGTCAAAGCCATGTCGCCCACACCGGAGCCGGAAGCATCAACATGCAAGCGGGTGACTCCGTCGCGGCGATAGTTATAGAGCAAACGATTGCGCGGCGCCAGATCCCTGCCGCCCTGGGGAAGGCCGACGGCGCCATGATAATTCTCGATAGAGCCGTCCAAAAAACCGCCGCTCTGGGTGATATAGGGAATATTTACACCTACCTCAAAACGGGGGAAAAGGCCGTGCCGCACCAGCAAGGTGAACCTGGTCGTCTCTCCATCAAGAATTATCGTCTCCCGAGCGTTATCATTTTCAGTGTAATTGCTTGATAATACGGTATTAAGACCTAATTCGGTCCGACCCGGTTCCATGAGAATAAAATTCCCCGCACCGGGCAGGCCAAAGATGCTCACCAGGGGACTTTGATTGACGCTGGCAAAGGGCGCCATCTCGCTTGCGGCGGCAGTGTTGGGCAAAGTGAGCCCGATCAGACAACAGGCGACTACGGCAATCAGGTTAATCTTCTTCAGCATTTTAACTCCTTGATTAGGGTTTGCTTTCCGTGGTTTGGGGTATAGGTGGACTGTTTTTGCTTGTCAAGGAATTTTTTATTTCCTTGAAAGTTTTTTGAAGCGGGTCTAAAAGCGGCGGGGAACGGAGGTTTGGTTTTTCAGTGGAACATTATCAGATTGAAGATATGGAGATATTGTTCGATTGCGCCGGACGGGATGACTGGGCCAAGTTCAGCTTTCCCGTATGGTATGGCATCCCGGTCAAAATCAAATGGCACGGATATCGCTTTGATTTCAATCTTCGCGGCGGCTGGAAATGGATTACGGGTGGACGTGGCGTTTGGCCCGACGCCCAGGAGATGCTGAAGCGAACCGACGGAAACGAACTGATGTACTATGGCGTCGAAAGCTACGCCTCTGACTATGATCTCATCAAGAACTTCTATATACCGTACAGCGGTGTCTATAATTTTGACCTGTTTCCGGCCCATCCACTGGAAACAGCCCATGTAAAGCGGGCTTTGCGGGCCTTTGAAGAACTTGCCGGGATTGCGGGCAGGCTTTCGAGGGAGGCCTCGTGCGACAGGGCTCGTGATTTTCTTCTCAAGGTTGCTGCCTGCGACAGGGAGGGGCTGGCCGACGAGGCTGCTTTTCTTCACCGCATCATGGGGACGGAGCTGCCGGTGCTGCCCCCGGATACGATCGATGTGGATTACGAGGTTATTCCCCTCATTATTGCCGATGGTTGCGATTATAACTGCTTTTTTTGCACATTCAAGGATAATAATTCCCTGCATGTGCGCAGTGAGGAAAATATCCGGCAGCAGATAAGGTCCTTGAAAGATTTCTATGGAGAGGACCTGGTAAATTATAATTCGCTCGTGCTGGGGCAAAACGATGCGCTCGCGGGAGGAGAAGAAATCCTGATCACCGCGGCAAAGCTGGCCTATGAAGGGTTGAATCTTGCCTCGTCCTTTCACAAGGGGCCCGCAAATCTCTTTCTGTTCGGCAGCGTCGATCCCTTTCTGAAGGCGAAAAGCTCCCTGTTCGACCGGCTTAACCAATTGCCTTTCCAGACGTTCCTCAATATCGGGCTGGAGTCGTTTGATCAGGAAACACTATCGCTATTGGGAAAGCCTCTGCGCGCCGAAAAAACAGGGGAGGCCTTTCGGAAAATGGTGGCGGTGAACAGGGGCTGGGAGAAGGTGACGGTCAGTTGCAATTTTGTCCTGGGAGCGGACCTGCCGCAGCGTCACAAGGAGGGAATAAAAACGGCGCTTGCCCAAGAGACGACGGCCAAAGACCGGGGCACGGCCTTTCTTTCCCCGCTTTTCGGCAGGGCACAGCGAAGAAAAATAATCAATGAGTTTATAGAGATAAAAAGAAGCTCCCCTTTGCCGGTTTTTATCTATCTGGCGCAGAGACTCTAAAACTGTAAAGGTTCTGAACGCAGTGAATAAGTCAATTCGCAGTGACTAACAGCCTTCAGCCTTCGGCCTTCGGCCTTTTTTCCCGGGATTCCAGAAATAGTTTGATCGCGCCCTTTAATTCGTCTCCGGCAAGCAGGGTCGACTGATGAACGGCTTCCCGTTCCAGGGCTGCCGCAAGGTCGGCGTCATAACTCTTTTCCAGTGTTTCCTTGATGGAGCTCATTGCCGGCGCTGATTTCGCGGCAAGCCTGCCTGCCAGCAGCTCGGTTTCCCGGTCGAGTTCGGCATCCGGCACGGATTTATAGATAAGTCCGAGGGCGGCGGCTTCCTTGCCGCTGATTACATCTCCCAAAAGGGCCATTTCCTTTGCCTTTGCCATCCCGACCAGATGGGGGAGGAAATAGGAAGCCCCGCCGTCCAGCGAAATGCCCAGATTAACGAACGCCTCGCAGAATCTTGCCTCATCCGCGGCAATGACAAAATCGCCCGCGAGCGCCAGCCCGAAACCGTAGCCGTAAACGTTGCCCCTTACCTTGCAGATAACGGGTTGGGGGGCTTTTTTCAGGGCAAGGATAAGTCCCCCGGCCGTGTTTTTCATAAACTGAAATGATTGCGTGGAATCGGTGGAGGCGCCCAGTAAAGACATATCCGCCCCCGTTGTGAAATTTCCGCCGGCTCCCTGCAGCAACACGACGCGGGTTTCCGGGTCTGCTCCGACCTCTTCGAAAGCGGCTAACAGCGAAGACATTGTCTCGGCGGTCAAGGCATTCATCACCTTGGGTCGATTTATCGTTATTGTCGCCAAACCGCTTTTCTTGCTGATAAGTACCTGTTTTTCGGACATCTCCTATCCTTCCTGAAGAATCACCGCGAAACCGGTTTTTTGATTTTTACGGCCTGTTTATTTTTCGTGCAACGCTTTGCCCGCTTTTATGACACCGGTGGCAAAACTACCGGAGATATAGTTGAAATGTCAACAGATATTTTCCATGCCTCAGAGCTGCTGATGAGTGCAGGGCAAGTTTGTCTTGATAAAACGGGGGGGGCATTGTAGATTGACCGCGGATATTTGGGGACGGGGAAGCGGGTTGTGGGGAGAAGAGAGGCAGAGACGAGTGAACGAGGTGAAATGGAAAACGAAGTTTAATGTTCATGAAGGAGCAGACAATGACACATAAGGATGCTGGCCGCTATGCGGCAAAATGGGATTCGGGGACAGTTATTGACGAAAGAGTGGCCGAGGCGATACGGGATAAAACCGTCCAGGGGGAGATTGCCTGCGCACAGGCCGAGATGATAAGCGCGAAATTGGGGGTCAATCTAAACGAAGTCGGCGTTGCTATCGATCTTATGGAAATCAGGATAATGAGCTGTCAGCTTGGACTTTTCGGTTATCCGAAAGAGAAATTTCCAAGGGGAAGGACTGTTGAACCGGCAAAAGAGGTGGCGCCGGATATTGAAGCCGCCATCCGCGGCCGTCTTGTCGAAGGCAGGCTTCCCTGCAAGTCGGCATGGGAAATAGCCGCTGAACGAGGTATGTCGAAAATCGCTGTTTCCGCGGCCTGTGAGAATCTGGAAATTCGCATTAAACCTTGTCAGCTTGGGGCTTTTTGAGCCGTTTTCATTCCTGCCGGCTGTTTTGTTCGACATAGCAGGTCAGTATCCGTTGGATCGCCTCGGTGTTTAGCCGGGCGTGCCGGAGTATCGTCTGCAAGGTCAATTCCCTGTTCCCGAGGCCGTGTGCGTAGTTATCAACCGAGCACAGAGATGCGTACCGGATCTCCAGCTCCTGGGCGATAATTGCCTCGCTGGCCATTGTCATCCCTATGATGTCGGCGAATTGCGAGATCATCATTATCTCGGCCCGTGTTTCCAGGCGGGGTCCGGCGGATTGCCAGTATATGCCGCCGTCAACAGGGGCCAGGCCGCATTCATGCGCCGCATGGAGCAATTTCTGCCGCGCCTCCTGATTCAGGCACGGCGTGATATGAACAGGCCTTCCCCGGACGGCGGTCACCCCGATTCCAAGCTGGATGTAATCGTCGGGGATAACGAGCGTGCCCGGCTTTATACGCAGCTTCAGGGAGCCGGTCGAATTTACGCCGACAACCTCATTTGCCCCCAGCTTCTTCATTGCCGCAAGGTTGGCCTGGTGGTTGATCAGATGGGGCAGGATGTGGGAGGAGGGATCGGTTCCATGGCGGGCGATGAAAACCACGCTTGCACCACGAAAGACGATAGCCCGTCCAAATGCCGTTTCCACGGCTTCCTCGCGAAGATCGGAGAATATCCCTTCGCCATGCAACAGAACGGTTCCTGAAATGATGCCGACAGTTTTCATGGTTGTCCTTTCCCGAGATTGTAGCGCGCCTTATACCAGCTTGCAGGATGTCTGTCAAAATTACCCTTTGCCCCTCTTTTGAAAAGTGGAAGTCAACGGGCTTAAGTAGATGATATTGAAGTAATTATGGAAGAAGTCAATCTTGATTGACATTGTCCCGTTTTTTGTGCAATAGTCGCCGCCATCCGGACGGTTGGGAAAATGGGAAAACCGTCGTAGTTGTCGATATCAAGCCCTTCGGGAAAGGAAAGGTCGATATGGTTAATAATAAAAAGTTTTTTGCAGCGCTACTGATCATGATTTTCCTGCTTGCCGGCTGCAAGATGTGGCTGCCCTGGCAAAGCAGAACCGGAATGGCCCGGGCGAATCCCGAGAGTATTTATCAGCAGGGGCTCGAAGAGTACAAAGCCGGAAGGTACAAGCGTTCCATCGAACTGTTCCAACGCGTCAAAGAGGAGTATCCGCTCAGTGCGCTGGCCATTATGGCGGAGATGGGCATTGCCGATTCCTTTTTCAGCGGCAAGGAGTACCCGGAAGCGGCGCTTGCCTATAAAGAATTCGTTGATCTGCACCCGACCAATGAAAATTTGCCTTATGCCATATACCAGACCGGGATGTGCTATCTTAACCAACTGACAACGATAGACCGCGACAACTCCGAAGCTTTCAAGGCGGTAAAGGAGTTTGAAAGGCTGACGGCGCGTTTTCCCGACAGCAAATTTTCCGCACTTGCCGACCAGAAGATTCGGGAGTGCAGGAAGAGCATGGGTGAAAAAGAGTTATATATCGGGGAGTTCTATTTAAAAATAAAGAAGTACCGTGCCTCGTTGAGGCGTCTCGAGAAGGTTGCGCACGATTACGCGAATGTCGGTCTTGATGACCAAAAGGTCAAGCGCCTGATAACCGAAGCGCAGAACCACCTCAACGCCGCGACGGCGAAAAAAAGCTGGTGGTTGTTTTAAGGGGAGGCTTGACCGCTCAACTGGCCGCAGGCGGCGAGAATATCGCGGCCATGACTGGCGCGGAGGATCGCCGTGTATCGGTGATCAAGCAATATCTGCTGAAATGCCGATACGGCCTCGGGTGTGGGCGTATGGTAGGCAGAGCCGGGAAACTCGTTGAAAGCGATCAGATTTAATTTGCAGTGAAGTCCCCGGAGGAGGCGAACGAGACTTTTCGCGTTCTCGGCAGAATCATTTACGCCCGCAAGCAGGATGTATTCGAAAGTCAGCATCCGTCTTCCCGGCATGGGGTACTCCCGGCAGGCGGCAAGGAGCTCCTGCAGGGGGTATTTTCGGTTTATCGGCATCAATTCATCCCTTGTCTTGTCGTCGGTGGCGTTCAGCGAAATGGCGAGATTGACGCAGATGTCCTTCCCCAGTTTCTTTATCAGCGGGGCGAGGCCACTGGTGGAGACGGTTATTTTACGGCTGGAAAAACCGAGTCCGTAATCGGATATCAGGATGCGGATCGCCTTTAAGGTGTTGTTATAGTTGGCGAGCGGCTCCCCCATTCCCATCAGGACTATATTTTTGATATTCGGCCCCTCCGGCAGGTTACGACGGAGCATGGTCATCTGGCCGGTAATCTCCGAGGGTCTCAGGTCGCGCTTGAATCCATGGCTGCCCGTAAGACAGAAACGACATCCCATTTTACAGCCCGCCTGTGTTGAGATGCAGGCGGTCCAGTGGTTGCGGCCGGGGATAAGGACGCTCTCGATGAAAAGTCCATCCTCCAGCCGGAAGAGTATTTTCTTTGTTCCATCCTCTGAGGTCTGAATCCGGTCTATTGATGGTTCCGCAATGCCGGCAAGCCCGTCCAGTCGGGTGCGGAATTCCCGTGAGAGGGTGGTCATTTCTGAAAAAGAGGCTGCCCCGTTGCTGTAAAGCCACTTCATGATCTGGCGGGCCCGGTATTTCTCCTTTCCCAGCCCGACTATCAAGTTTTCTATTTCTGCGAGGGACAAATCCCTGATGTTGGGCTTTGCGGTCATAGTCATAAATATTCCGAGGTTATTTTGTTATTCTTCCGTTTGTAAAACAATGGCGATCCGCCGGTTTCGGGCCCGGCCTTCCGGGGTGTCGTTTTCTGCGACAGGCTGATACTCACCGAAAGCGACTGCCGAAAGGTTATGGGGATCGAGTCCCTGGGTTTCCAGATAACGCACTATCGTGAGTGCGCGCGCCGCTGACAATTCCCAGTTCGTCGGGTACTGTCTTGCGAGATTGCCCTTGATTGGGACATTGTCGGTGTGCCCTTCCACACGGATCACCTTGTCCGTTGCCGTCGCCAGGATATCGACAACGCGACTGAGCACCTCGAGCCCCTCGGATTTTATTTCCGCCTTGCCGGAGTCGAAGAGAATCTTGTCCACAACATCCACCGTCAGTTTTCCCTTGAGTTCTGTTATCGCAATCTGTCCCTGTTGTATCTCTTTTTCCATTTTTTCGAGAAGGTTTTCGTACGTGCCGCTCACTTTCTTGACTTCCTTTTCCGTGGTTTTTTTCAACAGGGCGATCCCTTCGTTGAGCATCTGAATATCTCCGGCGAGTTCAACGTTTTGCTCGCGTAACCGCTCTATGGTAAGGTTTGTCTCTTTCCGGAACTCTTCCGAACGGGTTTCGAGAGCTTTTTTGTCATCGGCAAGTATTTCATACTCGGCCTTTAATCTTTTCTGCTCGGCAAGCAAAACTTCGTTTGTCTTTGTCAAAGTTTCCACTTCCAGCCGCAACTGCCTGGTTTTTTCCGTAATGGCCGTCACGTCTATTTTAAGGCTTTCGGCCTCAGCCTGCTTTTTAAGATATTCGTTTTTTTCGACACAGCCACCCATTAGCAGAAGCGCCGCAACCGCAAGCAAAAGCCTTTTTTCTATATGAAGCATGCCGTTCCTCCGTTTATTTTTGACTGTGGCTTAATACTTCGAAGCGAAACTATTTTCAACCAATAATCGAACCGGTTCTTGAGCGTACCTGAGGGTAAGTTGCCTGTTTATTAATCCCCAACGTTATGGTAGAGAAGTGGAAAATAACACGTTTGGATGGGAAAGGAGACGTCATGAGGGTGCGCGTATCGGCTGTATTTGCAAGGGGAGGGGAGATACTCTGCATGAAATACAAGTACGGGGGCAAAGAGGTTTTTGCCCTGCCCGGCGGCGGCGTAGATCAGGACAACCCGCTGCGGGAGACCCTGATTAATGAGTGGAAAGAGGAACTTGGGATAAAGGCGGATATCGGGGAAGTGATCATGGTGGGCGAGGCGCCCGCGACCAAGCGGCATCCTCATACCCTGCATATCATTTTTGAGGCCCTTGAGATTTACGGGACTCCCAAAGTAAGACCGGACAATACCAGTTCCCTCGGGATAGCCTGGGTGGCTGTTGAGAAAATAAACCAGTGCGCGATTTATCCTGATGTGGGAAAGAATCTATACGATTTCCTGATGAAGGAACCGCGGAAATCTCTTGAATTCATCGATAATTGCATGGAGCGGGGGTTCTGGTAGAATTATGAAGTCGCTTGATAGAGAGGCGATGACCGTAAGACTGATGATCGGTCTTTACTGCCGGCGCCGGCACGGGGGCAAAGAGCTGTGTGACAACTGCCGGGAGCTTGCCGCCTATGCCGAAGCGAGGATCAGGGGTTGTCATTACGGAGAGAAAAAGCCGGCCTGCAGCCGCTGTCCGATCCACTGTTACAAGCCGGAGATGAGGGGGCGGATCACCGAGGTGATGCGTTTCGCGGGTCCGAGGATGACCTGGCGTCACCCTGTCCTGGCAATTCTCCACCTGACAGGCCGGAGGGGAAGCTACGAGCGGTAATGGGCTCTCGGCTTTCCGGAGGAGGTCGGGTTGTTACGATTAATCGCCGGCAGCATAGCCATTTGGATTCATTGATTGCCAACGCCAGGAGTCGATGCACATTCGCTCCAGATCGTACTGTGCCTCCCAGCCGAGCAATGATTCTGCCAGCGAAGGATCGGCGTAGCATTTGGCTACGTCGCCCGGGCGCCGCGCCACGATTTGATAAGGCACCTTGCGGCCGGACGCCTTTTCAAAGGCCCTGACCATATCGAGCACGGAGTAACCCTTGCCGGTGCCCAGATTGACCGTCAGTATTCGCGGCTGTTCCGTCAGGGCCTCGAGTGCTTTCAGATGACTTCTGGCCAGGTCAACAACGTGAATATAGTCCCTTACCCCGGTTCCGTCCGGTGTGTCATAATCCCCGCCAAAGACGCTCAATTTTTCACGTTTGCCCACTGCCACCTGAGCGATATACGGCATCAGGTTATTGGGAATCCCGCGCGGGTCCTCGCCGATCAGACCGCTTGGGTGCGCCCCGACAGGATTGAAATAACGCAGCAGCGCTATTCGCCAGGCCGGATCTGCCGTGAACAGATCCCCGAGAATCTCCTCGATCATCAGCTTGGCGCGTCCGTAAGGATTCGTCGCCGCAAGCGGAAAATCTTCCCTGATCGGGGTCGTATGCGGATCGCCATATACCGTTGCCGACGAGCTGAAAACCATGGTTTTACACCCGAACTCCCGCATCGCTTCCAATAGACAAATCGTGCCGGTCAGGTTGTTGTCGTAATACAAAAGCGGTTCTGACACCGATTCCCCTACCGCCTTGAGCCCGGCAAAATGAATCACCGCCTCCAGCGGATAGTGGTTGAAAACCCCCGCCAGATCTTCGTGCGAACGGATATCTCCCCTTACGAAGGGGACAGGCTTGCCGGTGATAGTTTCCAGTCGTTGCAGCGACACCAAAGAGGCGTTACTCAGATTATCGAAAACCACCAGTTCCAGACCTGCCGCAAGCAACTCGACACAGGTATGCGAACCAATATAACCCGCTCCGCCGGTTACCAGAATCATTGTCGGATCTCCTTTTCAGACCGCCCTTTATCTCCAAGCTCCGCATCATCCATGCGGCCGTCTATAAGCGATAACAAACTTTCTGTAAAGCCGGATTTCGTTTCCAACCGCTGATAAAAGGATTCGGAACCTCCGACCTGCCATTTGTGAGCAGGGAGCTTTGCCTCCGGGATATCTGTTGTTTGGAGTTGACAGTAAACGGCATTCATGCTGTATAGGGCGCGCCTTTAGGCAAAGATGCCTGCGGCGGCAAATAAAAAAAGGAGAAAATTACCATGACAGAGCAGCTTTTAGAGGCAACCATCCACACGACAAAAGGTGACATCCAACTGAAATTCTTTCCCGCTGCGGCGCCGCTCACGGTGCTCAATTTCATCAATCTCTCGGTACGGGGCTTTTATGACGGGCTTTCCTTCCATCGGGTCATTCCGGATTTCATGATCCAGGGCGGGTGTCCTTTGGGAACCGGCACCGGGGGGCCCGGGTACCGTTTCCAGGACGAGTTTTCAGCGACCCTCAAACATGACAAGCCGGGCATCCTTTCGATGGCCAATGCCGGCCCCGGCACCAATGGCAGCCAGTTTTTCATTACCCATGTTCCGACCCCCTGGCTGAACAATAAGCACACAATTTTTGGAGAGGTTTCCGGAGCGAATGACCAAAATGTTGTAAACAGCATCGGCGTCGGCGACAAAATCGTTTCGATAACGATCGGCGGCGACTACTCCCCCTTGGCCCAGCAGCACAAAAAACAGCTTGACGGCTGGAACTCTATATTGGAAGCCACTACTGTCCGGGATAATTGGTAATTAATATTCGTAACACGATAATATACTTAATAATAGATGCATATGATGCCTGTCCTCGACTTGAAAAAGCATAG
>Ga0208373_1001567_pt1 | contig 29748 bp, 32 predicted proteins | sample RifOxyC2_FD_184036 | JGI IMG/M metagenome (GOLD analysis project Ga0208373, IMG submission 184036) | Soil microbial communities from Rifle, Colorado - Rifle Oxygen_injection C2 (SPAdes) | ecosystem: Environmental > Terrestrial > Deep subsurface > Rock core/Sediment | place: Rifle, Colorado... | reverse complement strand
GTTGCGTCCAGAAACAGCCCTGACACCTTTTTCTTAAAAAAATAATCAACCAAACCTGCTTTCAATAAAAATTAAAGCAACGCCTCTTCCAAAAATTAGCGAAGAGAAATTTTATGCATGATGTGGGCTAACGGTTTTTTTTGTGTTAAGCTTAAAAAATATTTCATAAAAAGAAATTTATGTAATAATATAAATATACTGCTCGCGAATGAGTTCTCTTAGGTTGGCACCAATAAACCCGACCATTTTTGCAGGAGTGCAAAAATAGTCCAAAATGACGTAGTCATTTTGACCCCGAAGGGGTTGAGTACACGGATGTACGAAATACTATTTTGGGATCGAAGCGAGGCGGCGAGGAATGAGCAACAGGAGTGTATAAGTCATACATGACTGTTGCGAAAGACGATGCCAACAAAGCGGAAAACTAAAAGACGAAGGGTATACTTAGAAAATTTATTTCAATAATAAGGGTATCGAGTGAGAGGTGACGGCAGTGGTACATCCGATCCTGAAGTAGGTGTGCCTATATTAGGTGTTGATGATTCTATCATCGGTCGATATTATTATCCGCCGAGATTTATCAGAACTTTTTCATTTTTTAGATTAGAAGAAACGTCCTATTTGCCTCAACGCCATTGCGGCGAAGGAACGAATGTTCAATGGCGTTTATTTGGAGAAGAGTTTGCGGTTGGCGCTTGTAAATGTTTTGAAAGTTGTGAAAGAAATTTTGTACCTCAAGAACTTGCTGCTTGGAAAGCTTCGGGATTATTAATTGGCTATGTACCTCTGATCTATCCACAGGATGGAGCTATCAGTGCGAAACGTTTGATTGTCCGTTATTTTGATCAGGGTACAGCTACCGCCAGATTATTAGCCTGCCATTTTCAATTCAGTAAATGGCTTATTTTTCTGCGTATTGCTCGAGCATTACAGGCATTTCATGCGAAAGGTTTTGTGCATTGCGATTTGAAATTAGATAATGTCATGATGGATCGAGCAGGTAATGTTTATTTAATTGATTTTAACTTTGCAGAAGAAACAGGAACTGATATTCGTCTATTTGACGGAACAGATTATGCTCATCATTGGGCGCCTGAATTATTAGGCGAAACAAATAAGACAGATAGAACATATTTTTTTCGAGATTCTGACACTCATAAGCTATATTTTTTATTTCATCATCTTCATGCAGAAGAGGATGAAGAAAAAACATTTTATCGATCCATTGAAGAAACTGTTAAAATAAATCCGGTGCAGGATATTTATTCATTTTGCTATGCTTTAGCACAAGCTATTTTTTCCCCAAGCATTGAACCGCCGATGAGAATTGTCTGTATTAAAAAAGTGACTTATAAGGAATCGCAAAAAACACCTGAATTTGGTTATGCAGGCATGGCTTTAGAAGAAGGGGACGAAGAATTTAAAAATTTAATTCAGCAAGGGCTGCGGGCAAATCCGGAAAAACGTCTTAAGAATTTAAATGGATTGATAGAAAAACTGCAAGCAAAAGCAGATGCTTGGTTTAGACTGGAATTCGCGGGGCGATTACAATCGTGGGAACTGTTTTATCGAGAGCTTGAACGTCCTTTTAAAGAAATTTTTGATGATTTTTCGGATGAACGAAAAGCATTTTTGCAGGAAATAGTTTATCAATTAGATATTCATGAGAATCATCAGTTTTATATTTTACCTTTTCTGATGCGTTGTACTGATGAAGCATTACAAAATCCTGTTTGTGTAGACATAGCTGAAACTTTAGAAGACTATTATAAAAAACTATCACGGCATCAGCATATAGATAGCAGCGTTATTCAAGAAATTTTTAAATTTCTTGAGACGGGGAAAGAAATCAATATCACTGCTGAAATGCTTAATACTTGGCAGGCAGATTTAAAATTAGAAACAGAATCAAAATCAGCAGGCGCAGAAAAAATGCGGAGTGACGGCAGCACGCCGTCACTGTCATCGGTTTCAATGGAGTAAGATTCCCATCATATTTTTCATTTTCTATGAAAAATAAAACATTTTACTAAATCATTCTTGTTTTTTCATTAATAAAAGAATATAAAATAAAGACATTCAACTTTTGTTAGAGATCATTCTTATGCGTGCCTTACGAAGAATGGCATCTACTTTCGTGAACGCTCGAGATTTTTATCTTTTGCCGCCGCAAAAACGTTTGCTTCTTTTGGCGATGGATTGGACTCGTCCAAAAGATCCGCCGTTTTCTTTGGGGCAGGCTTCAATCCTTGCAAATCTTAAACGGCATGATATTTCTGTGATACCCAAAGCATGGTCGGTGAATCGTAAAGATTTTAAAGTAGAAACAGTATATGATTTTGTGATGGAACATGCCAATGAAAACACAGACCTTGCGCTGGGTACTTATGTATGGCATGAACCACAAACGCAAAGTTTTCTTAATGCTTTAAGAAGAAATCATTTTCCTGGAAGAATTATTTTAGGCGGACCGCAAGTAAGTTATGTTAAGCGCGGATTAGAAAAATTTTATCCGCAAGCAGATATTTTTATTCGAGGTTATGCGGAAGAAGCTTTAGCTCAATTGTTATTATCTCATGCGAATCGTGTTTTTATTTCAGGCGTGCATTATGCAGGTGAACCTGATTTAAGTTTAACTGCCGTAGCAGAATTATCTGCACTGCCTTCTCCTTTTTTGCAGGGCATTATTACGCCGCAGCAATTTATTCGCTGGGAAACACAACGGGGCTGTCCTTTCCGCTGTGCATTTTGTCAACATCGAGAATCTGATCTAACCAGAACACGGCGTCAATTTTCATCTTCGCGGATTATGCCAGAAATAGATTGGATCGTACAAAATTCAGCTATTCGAGAGATTGCGGTATTAGATCCTACCTTTAATACAGGCCCAAGTTATATAGAAGTAATGGATGCGCTCATTGCAAAAAAATATACAGGAAGAATTTCTTTCCAGTGTCGAATTGAAATGGTTAAAAATGATTTTTTAACGCGCATTAAAGCATTAAATGAAACTGCACAGGTAGTTTTAGAATTTGGGTTGCAAACGATCCACCGTACAGAAGAAAAAGTTATTCAGCGTCCTAATAATAAGAAAAGAATTAGTGAGGTTTTAAATCAATGCAGAGAGTTTGGTATTAACACCGAAGTTTCACTTATTTTTGGCTTACCCAATCAAACAGTGAAAACTTTTGAAGCGTCCATTGATTTTTGCAAAGAACATAGTGTATCAGCTATTTATGCGTTTCCCTTGATGTTGTTGCGCGGTACAGAATTATACGAGCGAAAAACTGAATTAGGTTTAGTTGAATCAACTGATATAGCTGATTTGGAAATTGATCGTGTGCAAACAAATATCTCTCATGTGATTGCCAGTCCAAGTTTTACTTATCAAGAATGGCAGGCAATGGCAAGTTTAGCAGAATCTTTAAATAATTATAATAAGAACGCAAAAATAACGAATGTGTTGCAGCAAACACTGTGGAAATTCAACGTAGGAAAAGCTGAAGGCAATGCAGATACTTCTGTTTTTCAGCAGAATACACAGATCATACCGAACGCAGGGAAATAATTTTATTATGTGACATTATTATATTACATCTCGTCCTGAAACGATTGTATCGTTTGTCCAAATAGGACGTTTACCGATTGGTTTGCCAGACTGGTTAGAACCAAAACAAATTATTTGCTGTGAAGAAAAAGTAATTCGCCATTTGATGTCAGTCACTGGCATGACACGTGAAGAAACAGAACAACATATTGATGAAGCAGCACGCAGGCAGAGATTCTTTTTAGATAATACTCTAAAAGAAATAATGAAAATGCGAACTTAAGGGATATGAATCTCCGCACTGATAAATTAATTTTGCAAGATTCAGGACATCTACCAACACACTTTGAACGAATTCGCTTTTAGCATTGCAATAAGCTGCAACATCATATTGAAATTTTTTAGCTAAATTTTCTTTTAATTGCTGATAAACTTCTAAAGTTTCCGGATGATTACGTAAATAATCTCTAAAAAATATTGGACATTTGATGTTAACGCTTTATTATTTAGATCTATTTTTTTCTGGTTATCTATAATCAGAGTGGACTATACTATAATTTAAACTTTTACTGCTAAATTTTTATTTTGACCTTGAAGAAATAAACTATTTTAAAATTTTTAATTTAAGGAGGCTGTTTTATGCGAGAACTAATGAATAAATTAGGATATTCTTTTAAAGACGAAGAACTTTTGAGAAGAGCATTAACCAGAAGGAGCGCAATTGAAGAAAGGGTACGTTTGAGAGGAGGATTAACCAGAAGGAGCGCAATTGAAGAAAGGGTAAAGGGAGCGGCGGACAATGATTATCAATCATTGGAATTTGTTGGAGATGCTGCATTAAAACCAGTAGTGACATTTCTGTTATTTAAGAACGATCCACGTATTACACAAAGTAGTTTAGATGAAAAAGTAAGACCATTAATTGCTAATGATGGTGTGATGCTGCGTATTGCTCGAGAACTGAATATTGATTCTTATTTGATTAAGGGAGAGGGGGAAAGAGAAGTTACTGATAAAATGAGAGTTGATGCGGTTGAAGCTATTTTAGGAGCGGTTTATTTAGATAGCATGCTGCATACTAAGGGAAAAAAAAGTTTCATTGTTGTGATTCAAAAACTGTGGAGTCCTTTTATGGAGCTAGGAGCTGCAGCAGCAGATAGACATGGAGAAGGTCATGTTACTGTAGCCGCACCTGCACCTGTTATAGTGCCAAAATCTGTAACAACGGGTAGAGCTAAAGAACCTCATACTGCTGTAGCGGCTCCCAAACCTCGGTTAGCTGTACCTGCGCCTGTACCAGTGGCAGCGCCGCCCCTGTTAAGTCCGAGAGGGTCTCGTTTATTCTGCTCGCTTAATATGGCAGAGATTTCTGTAGAGAAATTTGAAAAAATTATTGGTGAACAAGATGATGTTAATAGACAAAATATTGGTAAACGAGGCGATACACCATTAATAACTTTGTGTCGTTGTCCAAAATTGCGTCCTGATAAAGAAATACCAAAAATGCGCGTGCTGCTTGCGCATGGTGCATTATGGACTGCAAAAAATCGAGAAGGCAAAGATGCTCTAGAAGTACTGCGAGAAAAAGACCCAGAAAGAACGCCGGAGAGTCTTGGGCTGAGTCGTTAAATGCTAACCTTTAGATTTAAAATTAAGCTCAAACTCTCATTAGAAGTACGACAGTTAAAGATGCTGTATACCCTGTTGGTGGAAAAATCTAAGAACCTGTTCAAAATCTCTACTATGTCGGTCATAAACCGTCGATTTTCTACGATCCGTTGCTCACATAGCCAAACGTATGCTGCGCTACGGTTCTCGAAAATCAACGTTTTCTGTCTCGACCTAGCGAGATTTTGAACAGGTTCTAACACGCCCGGACAGATTGCTCGTGACATCCTGTCAGTTGTTCCTTCGGAATTAAAATCGCTGTGTGATTTTGGGCTAAAATTGCAATCCTGCAATTTTAGTCGCAGATCCTGATAAATTGGCAATAGAGCTGATGGAATGCTGGCAAAAAAGAAAAATTAAATAACCATTTGATTTATACTAAAATAACGAAGCTCCCCAGGACGGACTTGAACCGCCGACCAAGTGATTAACAGTCACCTGCTCTACCGACTGAGCTACTGGGGAATGTCAGAAAGATGCGTATCATACTGATCTTACAGCTATTGGTCAATAGGACTCTAGCAAAATTCATATTTTTTCATTAGAATTCTTATAATAAAAAAGAATTTTTAAACTAATTAAGAAACGATGAAAAAAATTGAAATCAATCTCGAAAAATGAACGTTTCCAACTTCAAGCACCTTATAAGCCGGCAGGCGATCAAGTTAAAGCCATTGATCAATTGGTTTCAGGTTTGCAGGATGGTTTGATGTATCAAACGCTATTGGGCGTCACAGGTTCTGGTAAAACATTTACGGTGGCGAATGTCATTGAAAAAATGCAGCGTCCCACTTTAATTTTAGAACCGAATAAAACTTTAGCTGCGCAATTTTATAGTGAGATGCGTGAATTTTTCCCAGCGAACGCTGTGGAGTATTTTGTATCGTATTATGATTATTATCAGCCTGAAGCTTATGTGCCTGCGAGTGATACTTATATTGAAAAAGATTCTTCGATCAATGAATATGTCGAACAAATGCGTTTATCGGCAACAAAATCATTATTTGAACGCCGTGATGTGATTATCGTGGCGACAGTTTCTGCAATTTACGGTTTGGGCGATCCAGATGCATACGTTGAAATGGTTTTGAAATTAAAAAAAGGGGAGAGCATTCCGCAGCGGGAAATTTTAAAACGTTTAACGGAACTGCAGTACACGCGTAATGATTTAGCATTACAGCGCGGTACTTACCGTGTCAAAGGTGATGTGATGGATATCTATCCGGCAGACTCCGATAAAGAAATTGTCCGCATTGAATTGTTTGGCGATGAAATTGAAAATTTGAGTTTGCTTGATCCTTTAACACAAAAAACATTACAAAAACTAGATCAAATTTCTATTTTTCCGAAAACACATTATGTCACGCCGCGTTCAAGTGTTTTAGAAGCGATTGAAACCATTAAAGCAGAATTAAAAGACCGTTTAAAAATTTTATATCAAGAAAATAAATTAGTTGAAGCGCAGCGTTTAGAACAGCGTACGCGTTTTGATTTAGAAATGATGCTGGAATTAGGTTATTGTTCCGGCATTGAAAATTATTCGCGTCATTTATCCGGCAGAAAAGCAGGTGAGCCGCCGCCGACGTTAATTGAATACTTATCGAAAGATGCATTATTAATGATTGATGAATCGCATGTCACTGTACCGCAAATCGGCGCGATGTATAAAGGAGACCGTTCACGTAAAGAAAATTTGGTCAATTACGGTTTTCGTTTGCCGTCAGCGTTAGATAATCGTCCATTAAAGTTTGAAGAATTTGAAAAACTTATTCCGCAAACTATTTTTGTTTCTGCCACTCCTAGCACTTACGAAGCAGAACATGCGGATCAAATTGCAGAATTAATTGTTCGTCCAACGGGTTTGATTGATCCTGAAACCGAAGTGCGTTCAGTGAAAACTCAAGTAGATGATTTACTTTCTGAAATTAAAAAACGCGCAACGGTGAACGAACGCGTGTTAGTGACTACGCTGACAAAAAAAATGGCAGAAGATTTGACTGATTATTTATCTGATCATGGCGTGAAAGTGCGTTATCTGCATTCGGATATAAATACGATTGAACGCGTCGAAATTATTCGCGACCTGCGTTTGGGTATGTTTGATGTGTTAGTAGGAATTAATTTATTACGAGAAGGTTTGGATTTGCCGGAAGTATCTTTAGTCGCTATTTTAGATGCGGATAAAGAAGGTTTCTTACGTTCAGAACGTTCATTAATTCAAACCATCGGCAGAGCAGCGCGTCATATACACGGCAAAGTGATTTTATATGCAGATCAAATTACTCAATCCATGAAACGTGCGCTGGATGAAACGAACCGCCGCCGAGAAATTCAGAAAATTTATAATAAGCAACATAACATCACGCCGAAAAGTATTCAGAAAGCAGTCCGCAATATTTTAGAAATCTCTGAAGAAAAATTAGAAGGTGATTATCAAATTGCAGAAGAAGCGGAAAAATATCATCAAATGTCGCCCAAACAATTATCTAATTATCTTAAAAAATTAGAGCAGCAAATGTTTGAGCATGCCAAAAATCTAGAATTTGAAGAAGCGGCAAAAATTCGGGATAAATTAGCAGAAATAAAATTGGAAGTGTTCCAGAAATAAATTTGTTTTGCAAAAATAGCAGAAAACAGGTCTTTTCCTTAAGAAGACGACGAAGAACTTTCTACCTGACGAATATATTTTGAAATGCAAACCGCTTGAATCACTGCAAATAAAATGGTTAATCCTAACGTACCGAATAATTTAAAATCTACCCAAACATTAGTGCTGTAATGATAGACAACATACAAATTGGCAAATCCCATTAAGGTAAAGAAAATCGCCCAGCTTAGATTTAAAGTTCCCCAAATGCGTGAGGGCAATTCAATTTTTCCGCTCAGCATTCGTTGTAATAAAGGAGAAGAACTGAAAAATTGACTGCCAAATAATACTATGCCAAAAATCCAATAAATGATTGACGGTTTCCATTGGATGAAAATAGGTTTGTGAAAAATTAAGGTAAAACTGCCTAGCGTTAAAATTAAAACAAAAGTGATGACATGCAATTTTTCAAACGAATGTTTTTTAAACCAGAAAAATCCCATTTGAAAAAAAGAAGCGGCAATAGCTGTCGCTGTCGCTGCATAAATGCCAAAAAATTTATAAGCAATAAAAAAACAAATGACTGGAAAATAATCGTATAAAAATTTCATGGTAGTATCTTTGTCTGTTCTTTATCTTTTTTTCGAATGGTGAGCAGCGCAATCAATGACAAAACAGCGCCGCTTGTAATGACAACACCGGGTGCTAATAAAGTATGCGTTGTCTTAATGAGGTATGTTACCACTAAAGGCGCGGTACCGCCAAACAATGCTAAGGCAACATTGTAAGAAAGCGCAACACCGGTAAAGCGCACACGGGTAGGGAACATGCTTGCTAATTCACCGGGCAATGCCGCTAAATAACTGCCGACAAAAATAGAAAAAATAAAATGCAAAATAGCAACATGTTTTATCGGTGTCAGCGGATGAATGATAGCTGCGTTAAAAGGAATGGATAAAATAATAAAAGCAATTAAAGAAACAAATAATATCGGTTTCAAACCAATATATTCTGATAACTTGCCGGCAATCGGTACGGTAACTAACGCGATACAAATTCCAACTAAATTAATTTCAAAAGTAGCATCAAACGGCAGATGCAGAATTTTAGTATAGTAAGTAATCATGTAAACCATGGTGATCCAAAATGCAATGCCGACTTGAATAGAAATGCCAAATCCTTTGAGCATATTTATTTTATGCTCTTTAAAACATTCAATCAGCGGCGTTAAATAATTTTTTGAATCTGATTTTTCTGCAAGAAATGCCGGCGTTTCAGTCAGCGTTTTCGTAATATTAAAAATAATTAAACACAATACTGCGCTAAACAAAAATGGAATGCGCCATCCCCATACAGCAAATGTCTGCTGACCAATTAAATAAGACACAATTAAAATAATAATAGGTCCAATTAGAATGCCGGCAAATACGCCAAACATAGAAAAGCTGGCTAAAAAACCGCGTCGGCGTTCTTCAGTAGATTCTGTTAAATAAGCCATCGTTCCTGTTAATTCACCGCCAACAGATAACCCTTGAAATAAACGGATCAGCACGACAAGAACAGGTGCGGCAATACCAATGTGCTGATAGCTGGGAATCAATCCTAACAGAAAGGTCGGCAGCGCCATCATAATGACAGAAATAATTAAAGCATGACGGCGTCCTCTGATATCGCCGAACATACCGTATAATAATCCACCTAAGGGACGCATTAAAAAACCTGCAGCAAAAGCGCCAAAAGTTAAAATTAAGGAAATGAAAAAATTTTTGCTGGGGAAAAAATGTATGGCAATATACGGAGCAAGACCGCCGTATAAAGCAAAATCATACCATTCTAATGTGTTGCCGAAAGTATTAGCAAGAGTGGCTTTACTTAATAAACGCGGCTTTGACATAAGACCTCCTTGTCCTGTTTAGTTTCCAAGAATAAATTTAAACGTAAATAAGAGATTGAGTCAAATGATTTATTAATAATTAAACGGCGTCAGCTTGTTCAAAAGGATGAACTTGTTTGATCAGTTGTTTGGAAAATTTTATTTTTGCAACAGCTAATTCATAATCTGCTTGCAAACCAATCCGTGAAAAAAGATTTATTTAAATAGAAAAACTCATTACAATGCCCGCATGTTAAAGTATTTAAACATTCATCCTGAAAATCCGCAAGTAAGGTTTATTCAGCAAAGCGTTCAAGTTTTGCGCGAAGGCGGTGTGATACTTTATCCAACAGATTCAGGTTATGCGTTAGGCTGTCATTTAGATGATAAAGAAGCAGTTGATCGCATTCGGCGTATTCGTCAATTAGATAAACATCATCATTTTACATTAATGTGCCGTGACTTAAAAGAATTAGGTTCTTACGCGAGGGCAGATAATACAGCATTTCGTTTATTAAAAGCTTATACACCAGGACCTGTAACATTTATTTTAAATGCAACAAAAGAAGTGCCGAGACGTTTGCAGCATCCTAAACGAAAAACAATTGGACTTCGTATTCCAGATTGTGTCGTGACACAAGCACTTTTAAGCGCATTGGGTGAACCGCTGATGAGCGTCAGTTTTTTATTGCCGGAATGGGATGAGTTATCAGTGCCGTTTGATATGCAGGAAGTTTGTACGCAATTTGAATATCAAATTGATTTAATTCTTGATAGTGGTTTTTTAAAATTTGAGCCGACAACGATAGTTGACTTAACGGGAAAAATCCCGCAAGTTATTCGTCAGGGAAATAAAGAAATTGTTTTGTGAATAGATATTAAATTTTTATAACTATTCAGCGTGATACTGAAATACGGTGGACGTTCAGTTTTGGAGGAAGATTGAACGAAAAATCGATGAAAAAGCGGAGTGTACATGAGAGTACATGAGCATTTTGAAGAGATTTTTCGTTCAATATCACCCAAAAATGAGCGCTCGCTGGAAAGCAGTGAATAGTTACAAATTTTTTAAACGAGGTGATAATGATACCCGTGATTACATTAGATGGTCCTTCTGGTTCAGGCAAAGGAACTTTAAGTCAATTATTAGCGGATAAATTAGGCTGGCATTATTTAGACAGCGGCGCTATTTATCGAATGGCAGCATGGGCAGTATTGGCAAAAAAAATTTCATTAGCCGATGAAACAAAATTAAAAGCCGTTTTAGAAAATTTGAATTTAGCCATTGAACTTGATAAAAATCATGTGCCGCATTATTACTGCGAAGGGCAGGAGATAACACAAGCTATCCGTGAAGAAACTTGCAGTATGACGGCATCAAAAATTGCAGCCATGCCGATGGTGCGTTCATTACTTTTACAGCGTCAGCGAGATTTTCGAAAAGCGCCAGGTCTTGTAACAGATGGACGTGATATGGGAACCATAGTTTTTCCCGATGCCAGCTTTAAATTTTTTATTATGGCGAGCATGGAAGAAAGGGCAAAACGCCGCTATCTTCAGTTGAAATCACAAAGGATAAATGGTAGTCTTGCGCGGATTCAAGAAGACTTGGAGGAGCGGGATAGGCGAGATAGAGAACGATCTATTTCACCGTTAAAACCCGCATCAGGTGCTGTCGTAGTGGATACAACTCATCTGACTGTTCCTGAGGTGCTTGATGTATTAGGCGTTATTCTGAAAAGAGTAGCAAATGTTAACTAACCCTGCTTTTTAAAGTATTACTTTTAAAATGCAGATTTAAAAATATTCTCTATCCTCTAGAGAATGAGGAACTTAATTTTTTATGAAAATCGTAACTAATGAGAACTTTGAAAATTTATTAGAAGAAAGTTTATCAAAATTAAATCTTAAACCGGGCGCTGTTTTACAGGCAACAATTGTTAAAATCATGCCGGATTATGTCATTGTGGATGCAGGCTTGAAAACAGAAGACATGATTCCCATTCAGGAATTTCGCGGAGAAGAAATTAATCCGGGCGATATCATTGAAGTTGCTGTTGATACCATTGAAAATGGTTTTGGTGAAACAAGACTTTCTCGTGAAAAAGCTAGACGCGCACGCGCTTGGGTAGCTTTGGAAAAAGCACATAAAGAACGAACAACAGTTGAAGGTACAATTGTTGAACGAGTTAAAGGCGGTTTTATTATTGATTTAGATGGTGTGTTTGGGTTTTTACCTGGCTCACAAGCTGATATTAAACCTGTCCGCGATCCAAGTTACCTTGAAGATAAATCTTTGCCTTTCAAAATCATTAAAATAGATTACCGCCGAAATAATGTGGTGGTTTCCAGACGGGCGGTATTGGAACAAGGCGGTGATTCAGAACGTGTTGCAAAATTAGATGAATTACAAGAAGGTCTCGAGTTAGTAGGTATTGTGAAAAACATTACTGATTACGGTGCGTTTGTTGATTTGGGCGGCATTGATGGTTTATTGCATGTCACCGATATTTCTTGGAAGCGCATTAAACACCCGTCTGAAGCGTTGAAAATGGGCGATGAAGTGCGTGTAAAAATATTAAAATTTGACCGCGATAAGAATCGTGTGTCACTTGGTATTAAACAATTATCAGAAGATCCATGGCAAGATATTATTCGTCGTTATCCAGTGGGTTCACGGTTATTTGGTCATGTCACTAATATTACCGATTACGGTTGTTTCGTAGAATTGCAAGAAGGTGTTGAAGGTCTTGTTCATATGTCTGAAATGGATTGGACTAATAAAAATGTCCATCCTTCTAAAGTGGTTAAACCCGGACAAGAAGTTGAAGTGATGGTGCTGGAAATTGATGAGGACCGTCGTCGTATTTCTTTAGGCATCAAACAATGTCAGTCAAATCCTTGGAAAGATTTTGCAGCGAATCATGAAGCCGGTGAAAAAATTAAAGGTAAAATTCGTTCCATTACTGATTTTGGTATTTTCTTAGGATTAGAAGGGGAAATTGACGGATTGATTCATTTATCTGATATTTCTTGGACAGCGCCGGCTGAAGAGGCGCTCAAAGCTTATAAAAAAGGCGATGAGATTGAAGCCCAGATTTTGGCAATTGATTCTGATCGTGAACGCATTTCCTTAGGGATTAAGCAATTAACTGCTGATCCAATGGAAGGCTTTTTAAAAGAACATCCCGAAAATTCTGTGATTAAAGGCAAAATTACTGAAGTCACGCCAAAACAAGCAAAACTTGATTTAGGTGATAATATCATTGGTCTTTTAAAAGCGTCTGAATTTAGCCATGAAAAATTCAATGACTTAACTGAGGTTCTTAAAGTAGATGAAGAGATTGAAACAAAAATTCTGCGTGTGGATAGGAAATCCCGTGCTGTCATGCTTTCCATCAAAGCATTGCATTCAGCGTCAAGTGCAGAAGCGAGTAAAACCGCTAAAAAAACAAAATCTGCTTCAACTGCTGATACTTCAAAAGTCACGCTGGGTGATTTGCTGAAAGAGCAGATGAAAAAAGATGAAGAAGCAGAATAATTTAAGTTATAAGGGCAAACTCATGTGTTTGTCCGTCAAAAAGGGCGAACCAATGTGTTCGCCCTTTTTGTAATGATCATGCTAAAATAGCAACTTCAATAACGAGGAACTCATGATGCGTTACTTTTATTATCTGATTTGGTTAATCATTATTATATTAGGTGTCACATTTGCTAGCCTGAATGCAGCTCATGTGACATTGCATTATTACATCGGCAAGGTTCAAATTTCTTTGTCACTGTTGTTATTAATTACTTTATTGATTGGCTTTTTACTGGGTTTGCTCGTTTCATTCCCAAAAGTATGGTATGCAAAAAGAAAAACTAGAAAAGCACATGCACAAATAAAAAAACATGAACAAGAAATTAAAAGTTTACGTGTTAATTCAATTCGAGATGAACATTAATGTTAATCTTGGCAATCATTTTAACCATTGTCTTAGCAGCATTAATCGGCTGGTATGTGGGACGCCGCGGCTATGATCAGCATTCGGTTTCGCGTATTTCTGAACGATTGCGCCGCGATTATTTTTTAGGTTTAAATCATTTAATCAATGAACAGCCGGATAAAGCATTAGATGTGTTTATTAAATTATTAGAAGTTGACAGTGAAACCGTTGAAACACATTTGGCATTAGGCAGTTTATTTCGACGGCGTGGAGAAGTAGATCGTGCTATTCGTGTGCATCAAAATTTAATTGCAAGACCGCAGCTGGATAAAAAATATCGCGTACAAGCATTATCTGAATTGGGTCAGGATTATTTAAAAGCAGGAATTTTAGGACGCGCAGAACGTTTATTTTCAGAGTTGGCAGAAGTAGATGGTTCAGATATTTCCAGTTTGAAATATTTATTACATATTTATCAGCAAGAAAAAGACTGGGAAAAAGCAATCGAAGTAGCTAAAAAATTAGAGTCGATGAATCAAGAATCCATGTATTCAGCAGTGGCGCAATATTATTGTGAATTAGCAGAACAGCTTTATAAACATGCAAAAATTAGTCAAGCGCAGCAGCATTTAAAACGCGCATCTGCTATTGATCCAAAATGTGTGCGTGCAAGTTTGTTATCAGGTCAAATAGAAATGGGTGCGGGAAATTATAAACAAGCGATTAAGTACTATAAACAAGTGCGCGAACAAGATCCGATGTATTTATCTGAAGCAGTTAAACCCTTAGTTATTTGTTTTTCAAAACTGCATGATGAAACAGCGATGGTTAATTATTTAAAAGAATGTTTAGAAAAATATCCGCGCGTGTCTATTGTGCTAGCATTATCAGAACATATGCAAGAACACTACGGCGATAAAGCCGCGATTGAATTTATTGCACAGCAAATTAGCAAAACACCTTCGTTGCGGGGATTAAACCGATTGGTTGAAATTTATTTGAATAATTCAAGCGCAGAAGTTAAACAGAAATTATTGCTCTTAAAAGATTTAATTGAAAATTTATTGGAAAACAAACCTATTTATCGGTGTACACACTGCGGTTTTTCTACTAAAATTAATCATTGGCTTTGTCCGGGCTGTTTTTCTTGGAATACTGTTAAACCAGTACAAGGTTTAGAAGCACAATAAGGAGAAATGAACATGCGAACAATTATCTATTTAATTATCATTGCTGCTATTTTATATTTTGGCTACCAGCATTATAAAAATACGGAATTAGGGGCAAAAGTACGTTCAGCAGTGTCGAATGTTACTCATGTTATTAATCATGCTACACACAAATAAATTTCATATAGACAGTCCGTGACCTGTCCATACTTTGTATTGGAGAATAAAATGCGTACATTTGTTTTTGCTATATTACTAATTCTTACTTGTTTTTTTCAGGCAAATGCTGCGACTAATTTATTTGCCGGCGATCAGCCTTCGCAGCAAGCGTTGCAAGAAGCTTCCAGCGATCAAGGTGAATGGAACAGTGTTTCGAATTTTAAAAACAACAACACAGCCTCTGCGCCAAATGGACAATCAGCTGATGTTTCTAAAAATGTTTATGTCACACAGGATCAGTTAACACAATTAAAACAACAAATCACACAAATTGCGCAAGTGATTTCTCAAATGCAGAAAGTAGTGAATCAAGCTATTTCACGTTTGAATCAGCAAGATTTTGTAATGACACAGCGTTTGCAATCATTAGAGCAAGCTGCACAGTTGATGAATCAGCAACTGCAGGCGAATGCGCAGAAAGCACAGGCTGAACAAATGCAGACGATGGATTCATTTTATTTGCGTGCAAAAACTTTTTTAGGTCCCACAGGATTTTGGGTAGTTTTTATTGGATTAATTGTTCTGGTAGTCGCTATCATATGGCTTATTATTTTGTCGATTAAAAATAAACATGCAATTGAAAATAAAAGCAGGCTGATTGATCATGATGAAGACACAAAAGATGAATATGATTTTATGAGCAGCAAAGATGCAATCCCCGCCAAATTTGATTTAGTCAATGCTTATATGGCGATGGAAAATTATACAGCTGCGCAAGATGTGTTGGAAGAAATTATTAAATTTGGCAATGAAGAACAAACTGCACGCGCACAGAAATTATTAGATGGCATCATGGAGAAAGTTGGACATTGATAATGAAAATTGCGCTCGGCATTCAATACGATGGCACAAATTATCATGGCTGGCAGTCTCAATTAAACCCAGTTTTACCGACTATTCAAGCAGAAATTGAACGCGCCATTTCCAAAATTGCTGATCATCCTATCGAAATTATTTGTGCAGGGCGTACTGATGCAGGAGTACATGCTTACGAACAAGTTGCGCATTTTGAAACTCAAGCTTCGCGTTCTGATTATGCTTGGATAGCCGGCGGCAATACTTATTTGCCGAGTGATATTACTTTATTGTGGGCAAAAAAAGTCAGTGATGATTTCCATGCGCGTTTTTCAGCAAAAGCGCGTTGTTACCGTTATGTGATTTACCAATCGCCAACACGTCCTGCTTTGTTTCGCCATCAAGTTGGCTGGTATTATCAGACATTAAATGTAGAGGACATGCAAAAAGCAGCGCAATATTTATTAGGCGAACACGATTTTACCAGTTTTCGTGGCGCAGATTGTCAAGCGCATTCGCCTGTTCGCACAGTCAATTCCGTTTCATTTGAAATAAAAAAACCATTGATTATTTTTGAAATTAAAGCCAATGCATTTTTGCATCACATGGTACGTAATATTGTCGGCGCATTGATTAATGTCGGCATTCAAAAATATCCGCCGCATTGGTTTCAAGAGTTACTGCTTTCAAAAGGCGAAGGGTATATACCAATCACAAATAAATTTTCGGGGGTTGGCACAAATAGACCCGAGTATTTTGGGAATTCCGCGAGGCGGCGAGGAGAGAGCAACAGGAGTGTACATGAGCTACATGACTGTTGCGAACGACGAAGGCGAAGCGGAATTTCACGTGAAGCATCGCTTCACGCCGCTGAGCGCCAAACTCAAGGAGAGTTTGGCTGGTGGGTTAGCGCCGCAGGAAGCGGAAGCTTACCAACACAAAGCGGAAAACCAAAAGACGAAGGGTATATCACAGCGCCCGCCTCAGGATTATACTTAAAACAAGTCATTTATCCGCCGCATTTTGAATTACCTAAATTATCCAACGTTTTATTTTAAACTTTCAAAAGATAATGTGTGTTAGCATATTATTTAGAGAGTGTTTTAGCACTTAAAAGAAGATCATCTACTTTAGATCCTAAATGTCTTGATTCTTCGATAACCGTAAGATTTTCTTGATGGTCACGTTTTGCTTCAGCTAATTCATGATCAAGCATTATACGTGATAGGGGATTAAAAAAAGCAATAATACTAGAGAGTAAAGAGGGAGTTCTATGATAGAACATAGTTTCTTGATTTTTCCTAGTTTCCCTTTGGCTAAATTTTTGGCTTGCTCTCATCATTTATCTCCGATATATAAATTTTATTTAGAATGAATTTGATTACTAGTTAAACTACTTTCTTTAGTAGTTTCATCTTCTACATACCGAGGTCGAAACAGGCAGAATGAAGTATTATCCTGAGCATATTTTAAAAACTTATATTGATTTTCACAACGTAATAATTTTCCTTGATCAGTATTATGTTGTGCTTGAGTATGGAGCCAAGCAATAGTTAATTCTTCTACTCGTGTTTGTTGTTGTTGGAGTTCTCTTCTGAGAACATGATTATCCTTCCGGGTTTCTGTCAGTTGATATCTCATCTCCTTTAGTTCCGCTTCACGAGAACCTTTCGTATACATATAAGCTGCTGTAGCTCCAATTAATACTGACCCCAAGTTGCTATTCGCATATGCCCAAAGCGACCCGCTAAATTTAAATAGTTTTTCTTTCATATTATAAACTTTATTTTTATGAAATGATGATATAATAATAAAAATTATAACAAAATATCTATTCTTAAACAACCTAATGAGACTGTTGCAATTTAGAAAAAATATTACTTTTGAAGGGGAAGGTTTTATGAGTTGGCTAAAAAAATTATTGCCCAAGATTCATACTCACACAAAAAAAGGTGTGCCTGAAGGTGTGTGGACAAAATGTCCTGACTGCCAAGCGCCTTTATACAATGATGAATTAAAACGCAATGAACATGTTTGTCCTAAATGTGCTCATCATTTGCGGATTACTGCACGCATGCGCATTGATTATTTTTTAAATCCTGAAAATAGAAAAGAATTAGCCAAAGATATTTTGCCGGTAGACCGTTTGCATTTCCGTGATTCTAAAAAATATAAAGACCGTTTGGCAGCAGCGCAAAAAAAATCTGCCGAAAGCGAAGCGATTATTATCATGCAGGGAAAACTGTATGATTTACCGGTCGTTGCTGCTTTTTTTGATTTTAATTTTATTGGCGGATCGATGGGCGCTGTGGTCGGCGAAAGATTTGTGGAAGCAGTCAATGCTGCCATTCAAGAAAAAACGCCATTAATTTGTTTTTCAACCAGCGGCGGCGCGCGCATGCAGGAAAGCGTTTTTTCACTATTTCAAATGTCAAAAACTTCAGCGGCGCTTGCAAAACTGTCTGAAAAAAAATTGCCTTATATTTCTGTTTTATTAGATCCAACTACTGGCGGTGTATCTGCCAGTTTAGCAACACTGGGTGATATTATTATTGCAGAACCCAAAGCACTCATTGGTTTTTCGGGTCCGCGCGTGATCGAACAAACGATTCGTGAAAAATTGCCGGAAGGTTTTCAGCGAAGTGAATTTTTATTAGAACACGGCGCAATTGATATGATTCTTGATCGCCGTGAAATGCGGGAACGTATTCATCAATTATTGCTCAAATTGAAGAACTAATAGAGAGCAGGTGACTGCTTTCTGTATTTGGCTTTTCTTCTGATAAGAAGAAATTTTTCTGCCAGCGAAGGCGTGAACTGCTTCGATTATAAGATGTCCAAGTGGCTGTCATAAGTGTTAGCATGCCTAATACACCTGCGGGTACTGTTGCATCATAATCTATTGTTCGACCTGCAATCAAAAGCCAATTCATCATCACTTCTGCTCGTGCTGCTCCTCTAAAAACAGCATCTGCTAGACGAGTGCAGTGAAATAAACTAGAACGAGCAAGCTGCGTAAATGCTTGTTGTGTTTCAGCATCTTCAAGATCTAAATTCCACCACTGAGTGCCGGCAAAAGAAGTGTACATCGCTGCTGCGGTAACTAATGTGCTTGCAAGAGTTGCTGAAACAGAAGGATCAAATTCAAAAATAACTGCTAAGAATTCAACAAAAGTTTTTGTCGCCAAACCTCTTGATAAGCCTCGAAAGATTGAATCTAATAGAGGGGCAGTTTTCTTTGTTAACCATGTAGGCAGCATATTATTTCCTTTTCAAATGACGCAATTAACAACGTTAAGAATTAAAGAACAAAGCATGCGAAGCTTATCACACAACATCGATTGTTGAATTTATTTTACGCGCATAAAATTTCATCATTTTGTCGGATAAATTCTTGATGATTAAAATATCGTGTTGTATTGCCTGTTAATGGAAAATCAACCAGCACGATTTCACCTTTTTGCACGGCTAGCATTTGATTCGTCAAACCATCACGCAACGCTTCAACGGCTTTAACACCCATTAAAGATGCAATTTTTCTATCGTAAGCAGTCGGTGATCCGCCGCGCTGTATATGACCTAATATACAGACTTTAAATTCAAGATCGGAAAGTTCGCTAATTTTTTTTGCCAGCTCCATCGTATGTCCTGGTTTATTCGCTTCAGCCGCAACAATCATAGACGTTAATTTGTGATGTTCTCGCTGCGCTTTTAATTTTCGGATAATTTCTTCCGGTGTCATTGGAAATTCTGGAATTAAAATAATTTCTGCGCCGCCAGAAATACCCACTTCTGCTGCAATAAAACCAGAGGATTTTCCCATCACTTCCACCATGAAATTACGATTCAAACTGGAAGCAGTATCTCGAATGCGGTCAATTGCTTCTAAGGCTGTATTAACAGCTGTATCAAAACCAATCGTATATTCCGTGCCGATAATATCATTATCAATTGTCCCGGGAATACCAATGACATTAGGACCGCCTTCATCACGCAATAAAGCAGTGCCTTTAAAACTTCCATCACCGCCGATCACCACTAATGCGTCAATACCCAGTTCATTTAAATAAGCGCGTGCTTTATCGCGCCCTTCACGCTGATAAAATTCTTCGCTGCGGCAAGTTTTTAAAATAGTGCCGCCTTGCTGAATAATGTTAGAAACAGAATAAGTTTCTAATTTAATAATTTTTTTCTCAATTAATCCGCGCAAACCTAATTTGCTACCATAAACTTCCATACCGTAATAAACGCCGGCTCTCACGACTGCACGAACTGCTGCATTCATGCCGGGCGCATCGCCGCCAGAAGTTAAGACTAAAATTTTTTTAGGAGATTTATTCATGGTAATAACCTCATATAGTAGTAATAGTATAACCTCTTGTGTTTGAAATTAGAACATTGGGAAATGAAAAAATATTTCTGTTCCTTAAATTTCAAAAATCAATTACAAGAAATACTTCTGTAACGTTACAAGTAATTCTGTTCCTTTGTCAATGCAGTAATCAGCTTCATGCGAAAGCTCTTGATAATCCGGCATATAACCGTAACGCACTAAAACCATCGGCATATGCGCAGCTTTTGCAGCACCGGTATCTGTGTAAGTATCGCCGACATAAACTGCTTCTTCTGGTTTTATTTTGGCAAGTTTGCAGGCATAAAGCAATGGATCAGGATCTGGTTTACGTTTGCCGTTAACTGTTTCTGGTCCTACTAAACAAAGCGCGCGGTTCATTAAATTAAAATGCTGCAGTAAAGGGGCAGCTAAAAAATACATTTTGTTGGTGATAACGCCCCAAGGGATTTTTTTTTCATCTAAAAAATTTAATGTTTCTAAAATGCCCGGATAAAAGTGAGTTTTTTTTGTCATGCACTCTTTATAAATTTTTAAATATTCTTCATAAAGTTTTTGCCGATCTTCATGTGATAATTCTTCAAAAAGATAGTTAATGAGTGCAGTAGATCCATGATAAAGATATTTTTTTGCTTCTTCTTCTAAGATAACAGGGCGGTGATATTTGATGAGTTGCTGATTAGCGGCTGATAATAAATCAGGAAAGGTATTTAATAAGGTGCCGTCCAGATCAAAAAATACAGCTTTAGTTAACATCAAAATGCTCAATTTCATTTTTAACTCGCTGAATTTCTTCCAAGAGTTTTTTTATGTTTGCATCCAATTCCTCATAATTTTTCTTTTGAAATTGGGCATCGAGTTTTTTAACTAAAGGCGTAAGTTTAGGCAGGATACAATAGCAACAGCTTCCGTGCAGTTTATGCACACGTTCCGCTAAAGTTTTCATATCGTTTTCTTTATAAGCTTTCAAAATAGAAGTTTGGACTTCCGGCAATTCAGCAACTAGCAGCTTGAAAAGTTGTTTGACTAAAGCTTCTCGTCCGTCAGCTTGCTTCACAGTAGCTTTCCAATTAAAGATATTTTGATTCAGTTTATTCAGTTGCTTTTCCATAAGAACTCACTTTTTTATCTATCAGTTTAGCGAGACTTAAAGCAAAAAACAAGATGTCTAAAACTTATCCTGTATTGCAGAGTTTATTTAGGCATGTTATAGTATCAACAATGAAGATACACTGAGGAAACGAGTATGTATATTTTAGTAAAAAAATGGGGCAATAGTGCTTCTGTACGTATTCCCATTGCAATTATGACAGCAGTAAATTTGCGTTTAAATGATCCTGTAAATGTTCGCGAGGAAAACGGGCGTATTGTCATTGAACCAATACCATCTCCTGTTTATCGTCTTGAAAAATTATTGGCTGGAATTACATCAAAAAATGTGCATAAAGCAATTGATTTTGGGAAAGCAATTGGCAAGGAGTCATTTTAATGTCACGTTATGTGCCGGAAACAGGTGATATTGTTTGGCTGCAGTTTACCCCGCAAGCAGGACATGAACAATCAGGACATCGTCCTGCACTAGTTCTTAGCCCATCAGCCTATAATGCAAAAACAGGTTTAATGCTCTGTTGTCCTATGACCACGCAAATCAAAGGGTATCCCTTTGAAGTAATCATCACAAGTGATCATCAAAAAAGCGCTGTTCTTGCAGATCAAGTAAAAAGCCTTGATTGGATCGCGAGAAAAGCAGTTCACAAAGGTCAAATATCTTTAGCAGAATTATCTGAAATTCGCTCAAAAATTGCCGCACTTATTCAGATACATTAAATGTACAATGACAGGGTGATTTATTTTTATCTCGTAATTCCGGCTGCAAAGTAATATGTTCAATTTGATATTCTTTTTTAAGAAGAGCTGTAATTGCCTGCAAAGTGCAAATCCAATTTTCAATTTGATCAATATCCACGTGCGCAGAAAGCAGTACTTTTCCTGAGGACAAAGTCCAAATGTGCAAGTCATGAACAGAGGCAACATTTTTTACGGTTAGAATTTTTTGCATGATGATTTCAATAGTTAAATGACTGGGAACTTTTTCCATTAATACAGACAGGGATTGTATTAATAGTTTTATACTGGAATATAAAATCAGCAGTGAAATAAAAATAGATAAAATCGGATCAATAGGATTCCAATGTGAAAAATAAATAATAATACCAGAAAGAAGTGCAGCAACCGATCCTAATAAGTCACCTATCACATGCAGCAAAGCAGCTTTAACATTTAAAGTTTTTTCTGTGCCGTGCAGTAATTTTGCAATTAAAAGATTTGCCAGTAAACCAATCACTGCAATAATCATGACCGGCAAACCGGAAACCGTATGCGGTGTGCGGAAACGTTCTATTGCCTCAAAAATAATGCCGATCGATAATAACACCATGAGTAAACTGCTGATCCATGCAGCAATTACTTCCGCACGTCCGAAACCATAAGTGTGTTTAGAGGATGGCGGTTTAATGGCAAGCCATGCGCCAAAAGAAGCGATGCCTAAGGCAATTGAATCTAATGTCATGTGACCCGCATCGCTCATTAGAGTTAATGAGTGAGATAAGTAACCGCCAACCGCTTCTACTAAAGCAAAAGCAAACGTAATTAAAATAGCAAAAATTAAAACTTTATACGCAGGTTTTCCCTGCGCATGAGAGGTACAATGAAAATGTTCGCAATGATCAGGAGGAGACATCTTTCTTTCCTTTTCCTTAATAATTTATCTAAAAATAAGAAATTTATTTTTGTGCACAAAAAAGAAATAAAAATGTGAACTTAAGTGATATGAATCCCCGCGAAATATTTTAGTATTAAAAATAAATCACGAAGTGATTCACTCCCTCACTCCTCAATCCTATTTGAATTTGGTGCCATTTTTTTCAGTTGTTATTTCCTCGCTTCGCATTTTCATTGGCGAAGGACATAATTACCGCATCCATTCTGCTAAAGTATTTTCTACTCCTAATCCAAATTTCTGCATAAAACCTTTTTTTAATTTGTACTCAACAGAATAAATATCATATTCATCACAAGCTTTCAAAATAAAATCATCGCTGAGCATCAGTTCATCGACTAAATTTAATTCAATTGCTTTTTTAGCAAACCAATGTTCACCGGTTGCTGTTTTTTCTAAATCAATTTGCGGACGATGCGTGTGAATAAATTCTTTAAATAACACTTGTGTTTCATTGACTTCTTCCTGAACTTTTTCTCTGCCTTCTTTGGTATTTTCGCCAAACACAGATAGGGTGCGTTTATATTGTCCTGCTTTGATTTGTTCGAAATCAATGGATTTAGATTTTAAAAAGCGATTAAAGTTGGGCAGTTGTGCAATCACGCCGATAGAACCCATAATCGCAAAAGGCGCAGCAATAATTTTATTGGCGACGCATGCCATCATATAGCCGCCACTGGCAGCTACTTTATCAACTGCGATAGTTAAATGAATATGAGCATCGCGTAAACGCTGCAACTGCATTGCCGCTAAACCATAAGCATGTACCATGCCGCCCGGACTTTCTAACTGCAGCAGCACTTGATCTTTTTGAAAATCTGCTGCTAATAAAACAGCGTTGATGCTTTCAGATAAAGCATGTACATCGGATGCGCGAACATCGCCACAAAAATTTAAAACGAACAAACGTTTTTTATCCTGCGCATTTTTTTCTTTTTTAATTTTTTCTTTTTTCTCTTTCTTTAATAATTTTTTAGCTTTCTTGCCGGAAAGATTTTCCTGAATACTCTGTTTAAAATCTAAATATTTTTTATTTAAGTTTTTAATAATTAATTTGCCTTTAGTCTTTTCTTTTTCTCTGGATGCTACCGCAGCAATCACGATAATCATTAACGCAATTGCCACAACAATAGTCAGTATTTTGAGCAGGAAAAATAAATAAGGAAAAACATAAGCGGATAGCATAATACTGGTCTCCATTGTTTAAAAATTTTAAGCTAACATTCGTCTAGCAGCATCTGCTAAAAATTTTGAACGGTTTTTTCAGCAACTCTGCCTGATTTAACTGCCTGATCAATTTCAGCTAGTAATCCAGTATCCATAGTAATGTTCAGTCGCTTTAATTGACCAGTGGGTAAATGAGGATTTTTTTTAATGTCTTCTAAATACGTAGGTTCTGGTAATGTTTCACCTGCTTGTAATAAACCTTCAATATGAAAAATAATGCCTTCGCGAGCATTTTCAAGTGCTTGATCTAAAGTTTTTCCGCCGAAAACACAGCCGGGAAAATCCGGGAAAAAACGCCGTAATCTGCGCCTTTTTTCTTTGCGCGATGTATTAAAGCAACACAAGTTGAAAACATAAAAATCTCCTTCATTTCCATCCTGCTTGTTTGAAAATACTGTTAACCATTCCCGCCCAGCTTTAATTTCTCCCAGTAATTTTCATACACATCAATAGCTGAACCAATATCCAACATAACGTCTGCTCGTTCAAGCGCTTGCTGAGGCGGATTAAAAATAGGATTTTCCCGCATATTTTCTGGCAGCATCTGCATCGCTTTCCAATTTGGCGGCGGATAACCTTGCTCCATACTGATACGCTCAGCAATATCAGGCTGCATCAGAAAATTCATAAATCGGTAAGCATTATTTAAATGCGGCGCATTTTTTGGAATTGCCATGCAGTCAATCCACAGCATAAAATGATTTTTAGGATAGATAAATTTAATGTGGGGATTTTCAAGTGTGGCTAAATAAACATCGCCGTTCCATCCCATGCCGATGGCAGCATCTTCATCAATATAAACATTAGTTGCCGCATCTGAATTAAATAATTTTATATTCGGCAATAATTTTTCCAATTTTAAATAAGCTTGTTTAATATGTTCAGGGTTTGTATCGTTTGGCGGATAACCCAGTGTGATTAATGCAATAGCAAAAACTTCGCGCACATCATTTAATAATAACAATTGGTTTTTATATTTTTTTTGCCAGAAATCCTCCCAGGTTGTCACATCATTTGGATGATAATAATTGTCATTAACAACAATGCCCGTGACTCCCCAAAAGTAAGGAAGGCTGTATTGATTATTAGGATCAAACTGTTTATTTAATAATGTCGGCATTAAAAATTTTATATTCGGCAGTTTAGATTTATCTAACGGCTGAAGCATTTTTTCACGAATCATTCTTTGTACATAATAACTGCTGGGAATAATCACATCAAAACCAATCTCAGGATCTGCTTTTAATTTAGCATACATCGTTTCATTACTATCATATTCAGAGATGTTTACATGAATACCTGTTTTACGCTCAAATTCATGATACACATCGCTGGGAATATAATTTGACCAGGTATAAACATTGAGAATTTGCGAAGCGAAACAAACATTGCTCACAGTTAACACGAACAAAAAAATAAAAAAGAAAATTATTTTTTTAAAAATATTAAACATGTTGTTTGCCGTTTTTGCTCTTTGGATTTTTCATAAAATGAGAAGCCGTCACAATAATAATGAGTGTAAATACTAATAAAACAGAACACAATGCATTGATTTCCGGTTTTACGCCTAATCGAATCATTGAATAAATTTTTAGCGGCAGAATTTCAAAACTGGGACCTGTCACAAAATAACTAATCACCACATCATCAAAAGACAGGGTAAAACTTAATAACCAGCCGACTAAAATAGCAGGCGCTAATAAAGGAATTAAAATGCGTTTGAAAATAGTGATTTCACTTGCGCCTAAATCACGTCCTGCTTCGATGAAGTGTTTATTTAAAATACCCATACGGCTGCTGACAGTGACAAACACAAATGGAATGCAAAAAGTAATATGCGCCAGCAATAAAGTCCAAAAACCTAGCGATAAATGTATGCTGGTAAAAAAGAGAAGGAGGGCGATACCAAAAACTAAATCAGGAATAATAATTAAAATAAAAAGCAAACCATTTAAAAAAGATTTTCCAAAAAATTGATAGCGAAATAAACTGACTGCTGCCAAAGTGCCTAATAAAGTGCCAAAAGAAGCTGCTAATAATCCAATGGTTAATGAATGCACAACTACCCATGCTAAATCGCTGTCATGAAATAAAACATGATACCAATGCCAAGTAAATCCATGCCAAAGCAGTGAATGCGAAGAAATATTGAATGAAAAACAAATGATCACAACAATCGGCAGATATAAAAAAATATAGACCAAGGTTAAATAAAAATTTTGTAAATATTTTTGCATCATAGTAGCTGTACCTTTCGCCAATGAAAATGCGAGCTTAATTGTGGTGGCTCTCTGCATACTGTTTTATTTTCAAAAAATAATATCACGAAGTGATGCATTCCCTCACTCCTCAATCCACAATCCTCAATTCTATCTATAATAACTCTTGCCGTTGTTTGCCTCGCGCAAAACGCGTGTAAATAAAAATTAGCAGCAGCATAAATAAAGTTAACACGATGCTTGTTGCAGCGCCGCCGGGCCAATTATGCATTTCTAAAAATTGTGATTCAACTAAATTACCCAGCAATAAACTTTTTGCGCCGCCGACTAAGACAGGAATATAGAAGAGTGTCATGGCTGGCAGAAAAACTAATAATGTGCCTGCCATAATGCCGGGCATCGTGAGCGGCAAAATAATCGCTTTAAAAATTTTAATTTTACCTGCGCCTAAATCTCTGGCTGCATCCAATAAACGCGTATCTAATTTTTCAATATTAGAATAAAGCGGAAAAATCATGAACGGCAAAAGATTATAAACCACCGCAACCAATACGGCTGTGTTGGTATAAATTAATTGAATCGGGTGATGAATAATTCCCAGCGCAAGCAAAGCAGAATTTAATAATCCTTTTGTTTTTAAAATGGTAAGGATTGCATACGTGCGGATTAAAGAACTTGTCCAAAAAGGAATGATCATCAACAGTAGAAATAAATTTTTTAAAGATCCATGTGAACGCGCAATAATAAAAGCGGCAGGATAACCGATTAATAAACACAGTATAGTGCAGTTCACCGATAATTTTAAAGAAAGCCAAAGTATTTTAAAATAAATGGGATGGAAAAAATAAACATAATTAGATAAAGTAAAATGCCAAAGGATTAAATGTGAATCATCATGCGCAAGGAAGCTGGTAATTAAAATTAAAAGCAGCGGAATAGTCGCTAATGCTATCAGCCACAACGAAATGAGATTAATTGAAAAATATTTAAACTTCATTATTTTCATTGGGCAGAATCACCTCCCATCCTGTCATCCATCTGACTAAAACCATTTCGCCTTTTTCATATTCTAAATTTTCATCGTCTTCATCAAAAAATTCGCTCGCAGAAATACGCTGACCGTTTGATAATTTCACAATTAAATCTACTGTGGATCCTTTATAAATAACTTCTTCTACGCGTCCTGCCAGCATATCTTCTTCATCTTTAATTTCACCGCGTCCCCAAACTTTTAAATCTTCCGGACGTACAACGATATTAATTTTATCGCCTGTTTTAAAATTTTTATTGTTGTTGAGTATCAAATGCGAATCAGCAATGTTGATGGTTAATTTTTTATCTGAGGCGGAAATCACTTCTGTTTTAAAAATATTAGCTTCGCCGATAAATTCTGCGACATATAAATTTTTTGGCTCTTCATATACATCACGCGGTGCGCCGATTTGTTCAATCATACCTTCATTCATCACAACAATTCGGTCAGACATAGAAAGCGCTTCCTCTTGATCGTGCGTCACAAACACAAAGGTAATGCCTAAACGTCTTTGCAGTTCTTTAAGTTCAATTCTCATGGCAACGCGCAATGAATAATCGAGCGCGCTTAACGGTTCATCTAATAATAAAATGAGCGGTTCTTTCACGATGGCGCGCGCAATGGCTACACGCTGCTGCTGTCCACCGGAAAGTTGATTGGGTTTTCGGTTTGCTAAATGCGCAAGCTTCACGCGCTGAAGCGCTGCTAAGGTTTTTTCCTGAATTTGTGCTTTGGTAAATTTTTTTTCGCATTCCAAACCGAAGGCTACGTTTTCAAAAACACTCATGTGCGGGAAAAGCGCATAGCTTTGAAACACCATATTAAAAAGACGCTCTTCCGGCGGAATTTGTGTGATATTTTTTTGATTCACGAAAAGTGAACCTTGATCAGGCGTTTCAAATCCTGCAAGCAGACGCAAGAGTGTTGTTTTACCGCAGCCGGATGGACCTAAGAGTGTGAGGAATTCACCGTGCTGAATTTCAAGATTGATATCATTGAGCACACAGTGATCATCAAAGTATTTCGAAATGTTTTTGAGGGTAACAACTACCGGTTTCATCATAACCCCCTTGTTTGGAAAAGGAAGAAGTATTGTAGGGATAAATAATGGTAGAAGCAAATAAAAATTTAAGAAAAGGGAAAAGATCAAAGGGAAAAGATAAAAGGAAAAAGGGGGAAAGGGAAAAGTGAAACGAGAGAATTTTTGCAGAGAAGGATTATAGTTTATCTGTGTCAATGAAGAAATATTTTTTCCAGAATTCAGTAGAATTTTTCCTGTATTGTTGCCATCATTAAAATAAACCAAATTATGTTCTTAAACTAGACGGAGATAATCCAAAAGAAGTACTGCGTGCGTTGCAGGTGCCGATTTAATTATTTAGTTTAATATTTTGTCATTTTGTGGCAGGATTAAACATTAAATTAAATAGAGTGTTTACTATGTTCAGAAAAGCAAATCCTGCATTTGTTGCAGCTGTTCCAGTTTATGTGGAAGATGTTTCAGATGCAGAAACAACGGATGGCGAATATGATTCAGCAATAAAAGAACCGTCTCAAAAGGATTATCAAATCGCAGAAAGACGCGGACAAATTGTTTCTCATTCCATGACAATGCCGAGTGATTCTATTCCTAAACATCAATTGTCATCAGCACCCCATCGAGTTTCTGAATTAGCAAATAAAATTTCTAAAGAAGCTTTTATAGGTGCAGAAGACGTTAAACCTGAAGAATCCGCTGCTTTGGCTGCCGGTTTTAACAAACCTAGATCCATGAGTACCTCACGAAATCGCTCTTTAGTCCATGCTGTTGATACACCGCTTGAGACAACGCTTTCGTATAGACGTTTTGGATTTTTTTGGGATTTTGCGTGGGAGTTGCACAAAGATCAAAAAATTTATGAAGCAACTTATGATGAAGTACACAGGTATTATCGGCATTTTAAAAATTATTTTATTCATCATGCAAAAAAAACTTTTGAAAAATATGAGAAGAATCCTTTTGTCGCATGTCAGAAACTTAAGGAATTTTTTAGCGACAAAATTTCTGACAAAGAAATTATTAATTCTCTTAAAGAAAGCATGGATAAATTAAAATTAGATTTAGAAAAGAAAGTAACAGCTTTTTGTAAAAATTATCAAGCCTTATATCAAGACTTTTTAAGGAAAAAAGAGATCACTGATTCTTCGTTTTTATCTTATACACGGCAATTATTGGAAAAAAGCGAACATTCTTTTTTAAGGGAACCATTTGATGACTATGGTGGGCCCTTTTTCTAGACAAATTTTTAATTATTTTAAGACATAATTTTCTGTCTCTTTTTTTGCGCAAAACGGTTAGTGTTTCACGCGCCT
>Ga0208373_1001565_pt1 | contig 29782 bp, 28 predicted proteins | sample RifOxyC2_FD_184036 | JGI IMG/M metagenome (GOLD analysis project Ga0208373, IMG submission 184036) | Soil microbial communities from Rifle, Colorado - Rifle Oxygen_injection C2 (SPAdes) | ecosystem: Environmental > Terrestrial > Deep subsurface > Rock core/Sediment | place: Rifle, Colorado... | reverse complement strand
TGCTACAATTACTAACAAAGATGTTCAACGGGCTGTTTATAGATTGAATAGCCGACCACGTAAACGTCTTAACTATTTAACACCTCGGCAAGTTTTTAAAGGTGTGCACTTCAAGAGTTAATTCAAGATTTAAATATTTTAAGAAATTGTAGTTTTTTATGAAAGTGATACTATTAAAAGTAGAAAAGAATCATTTAACCTAAACACGGAGGATACACATCATGTCAGGAAAAATAATTTCTCTTGATAATTTCCGTAACAAAAAGGAGCCCGAATCTGATGACCTTAATGAGTTACTCATAAAAGCCCATAAACTTAGAGGTAGGATACCAAAAAGTGATGAGATGGTTTGGCAAGACTTCGGAAATTTGAAGGGATTATTTGAAACTCGGTTAAATGAACTGTTACTCGACAATCGGTTTATTGGCGCCAACATATTTTTGTGTAGTTCGTACATTGCCATATTACTGGCAAAGTTTGCTACAAAAAATCCAGAGAGTTGGTATGCCACTGATTATGCCATTAAAGGGTATGAAAGCAGAGATCCTTTTGTATTGCAAAATGGGGCAGATGTTTGCTTCATTCTATGTACTCTATACCCAGAAAGGTGTAACCGCCGATCTATGAAAAAATCAGATTACGTTTCGCTTGGTTCTGGTTTGTATCATCGTTTTTATAACCAAACTGGTCGTGAAATCGGATACTACATGGGAGATCTTTTTGAACTTATGAGTGAGGTTACAGCAGAATGTGTCAAGAGCCTGTAATCCCAAAACACTACTAGCGAGGGGAGGACTTCAATCCTTCTCTCGCTTTCGAAATTTTAAATACCACAATATTTAAAAAGAATTTTTTAAAAACAAAGAACATCCCAACACCTTTGAGAATGTCGGGATGTTCTTTACTTTCTTCTAGAAAAATACCAAATAAGAAAGAAAATTATTAGTAGGAGAAGAGTCCACCAAAGAGAAATTTCACCCAGCCAGGGTAATGCAAAAGCAACAGATGCGATATTTTGTAATCTTGATGAATCCCCTTTTGTTCCTAGCTCAGTTGAGGTACTCGCTTTCGCTACTAGTGTCGGCATTGAATCGAGTGAATCAAATTCTGGGCCAAAACCACCCGAGTTTCCTATTATGATATCGCCACCATTTTTCTGGTCTCTCCTAAAAATTAATGTTTCTTTTCCTTCTTCATTGCTAACCACAGCGAAAGTCCCTGCCCCCAAAAGATCTTCTGTAGTAGGCATCTTGAAAGAATGCTCAAAACTTATCGTCGCAGGAGAAGCGTGAGAGACAACTCGATAGTAGTAAACATCCCCTGGAATAAGGCCTATTATTGTGACTAGGTGATCTAAAACCTTATTCGTGTCTTCTGCATCAGGGGCAACTCTTGGGTATCCATATTTGGGGTCAGATAAATTTAAAAAGTAAGTTTCGCCTTCTTTTCGATAGATGACTTGACTTGTAGCAGGGAAACTTGTTCTCCAACTAATTTCAACGGAGTTAAAGTTAACAACGACGCTGGCTTCGTCTTTTATAACAAGTCCAGGAGGGCCGTTTCCTCCTCCGCCACCAACAACAGTTTCCCCGCTAATTATATATTCTCCCGTACCCTGAAGCCCAACTAATAAATCAAATCCAGTTGATAATGACTGATATTCATTACCTGATTCTGGTTTAAAAGTTACAATAAAATCATATTGATTTGTTTCTCCATTAGACAAATTGCCCAGAATAATTTCTCCCGAATCAAAAAATTCAGTCAAAGAGTCATTGAAGAATTCTTCTGGCCCTTTTTTAATAATCAAATTCAACGCATCTGACAAACAAACACCAGGGTTGCAGGAAACTAGATTGATTGCTTCCACAAGAACAACATTTCCTTCGGTTGAATTATTTGTGACCCTTACATATTTTGTGACTGCCTGGTTGGGAACAAAATTCGTTTCTGAAAACAAAGGTTCATTCTCAAACTCAACAGATAGAATGCTTTGTGCACTGGCCAAGTCGACGCGAACAAAACATGCGAGAAAAATCAAAGTAAATATTATTTTTTTATTATTTAATATTTTCATATTATTTCAGATTCGATTATTTCTTCACTCTCTTCCTCTTTTTTTATAATTTCTGTTTCTTCTTCAACAGAAAGAAATACCTCTTCTATTATTACATCTGGGGCGACAACTTCTATTTCCGAAGTACTTGTTGTAGTGACTTCTGGTACCTCCTCTAGAGTACTTGTTGCCAAATCTAATACAATTTCTAAAGGAGCCATGGACATGTCTTCTTCTATAATTCCCGGGGTTGTTGTGGCCAGGCTTTCTTCATTAAAAGAAGGGGTTTCAAAAGTGAGGTCTTCTGTTTTTGGGGTTGCTGTCTCTGATTCAGAGATGCCTTCTTCTGCCCCCTCTATAATTTCTTGAGTGATTGTGTCTATTTCTTCTTCAGAAGAAGGGCTACAGAAAACAGGGTCTTCTTCTATAATTTCTACTGATGCATGAATCCCCCCTGTTACCACAATTGGCGATGCAATTAATTCTTCTACTGATGTTTGAATTATTTCTTCTTCGTAGCTATCGACTGTCGGCTGTAAGCTATCAGCTTCTTTTATAATTTCTGGTTTTCCAACAACAACAAACCTGCTGGCTGTACCAACATTCCCCATTTGGTCAGTCGCTTTATAAATAACCTCATAAATTCCTTCAGTATTAACATCTACTTCTCCCTCGGCAATAACCCCCAAATTATCATTAACATTATCAACAACAGTTGCTCCTAAATCTGAATAATTTGCGCCGATTTCTACATAGGCTGGATTGTTACCAACAACAGTAACATCAGGAGCTTCTATATCAATGGAGGCTAAGTCAAAATCTTCTGTTTGGTAAGGCAAAACAAGCAAAGGCATTGGGTCCCAAATGTCTCCACTGACTGTTTTAGCATTTAGCATTGGATTTTCAGGTCCTGTTGCGACGACCTCTAACCAAATATATCCGGCAAAACCACTAGGTAATGTCCAGAAATATGAACCATCATTTTCAGTCCCTTTAACTATTCCGTGTCTGGAATCTCCTTCGCTAATTTTATTATCATCGTTATCATCCCTTATATAATATAAATCAATAATTAAGTCGTTATCGTCACCATTTTGATTTGTCGCTGTCCATTGTAACTCGTAACTTTGTGTCCAATACCAAGTATAACTCCCATTTTCATCGGGATAAATGAAGTCAACTTCAGGAGGAACGAGTTCAACCCAATTACTTGGTTGATTTGTATCATAGCCATTTGGTACTCGTGCTAATACATTTCCTTCAGCCACGTCCATTGCTCCTGGATTCCATACATCAGTATTTCCTTGCCAGCTCATTTCATCAACAATAACTCCGTCGGGGCGTTTTAAATAAAGTGCATCACCATTATTATTAAGACCATTTCCTATTTCATTGCCATCTAATATTATTTTTATAACGCCATCGGGCACATACCAATAATCCCAAGTAGTACTTGTTGCGGTTATAACACCATAGCCCATTGCTGGAATTAGATCCGAGGTCGGTATGATATCACATGAATTATTATCGCAAATCTCCCACCCAGAAATATCCAGTGATACATTTGTTTGATTATAAATTTCTACCCATTCATTTTCCCCTTCTACCTCTTCTATAATGGTTAAATCTTCTTCGTAAATACAATAAGGAGTGTCTGGATTTTCATCTTCATAAAAAGAATAGATGCGCTCAGCGACATACCCAATATCAACAAGCTCATCTCTTGTCGCACTGTCGTTAGCCAAGCCCTGCTCAAGAATAATGAAGGCTTCTTGAATCGTTGAAAGTGAGCTGAGGCCTAAATTATCAAAGGAACTGTCGCCATCATCTGATCCTGAAAGAATAGCATTTAAATCAAGCTTTCCAGAAACCACGTTTGCTTCATCTGCTAAAACTTTATTTTTTGCTTTACAGAGTTTTGATGCAACTGTATTTCCCGAAGGACAGGATGGGATGTGAAATACCACACACATATCAGCCCCGGAACTTGTCGCAAATACCCCAGAAAAAGTTGAGCTTAGAATATTTATTTCTGATGCCCAATCACTTGACCCCGTTCCTTGGGAACAACCTTCGTTATTCCTCCAATATCCTTGAGACAAGGCACCGCATTGATTTTGTTCTGGTTTTTCCTTTTCCTCTATTTTTCTCCCAACATCATAATAAACTTTGTTTATTCTAAGACCCCAAGAGGCGACAGAGTTTTCTTCTTTTTCTGTGTCACTGTAGCCCACACCTAATTGAAGGTCATGCCTAGTCTGGGAACCTTTAAATTCGAAATCAAAATTACAAATACTATTTTGAAAATTAGATGTTCCCATTCCTAAATCAAACCCCCACAAATCAAGAGTTGTTGTCGCGTTAGATAAAAAATTGGAAAGAAATCCTTGATAGATTTCTACCCCTTCAACCTCAGCTCTTAGATTTAGGGCATTACAAAAATCTAAATCTCCCGTTATATTTGTTGTTGAAGCTGTATATTTAAACGGGTTACTTTCGTCAGGGAAAACTGTGATTTCCTTTTTTACGATATCTCCGGGGGTAAGACTAATAGCAGTCGTTGTTGAGTAAAATTCAGTACCGCCAAGTTCAATATCAATGTAACCAGCACTAAATTCATTACCTATACTTTTTCCTACATCAGAATAATAAGCATAAGTCTGCTCAATCTTAAACAACCCCAATTGACTGAAACCTAGGCCAATTATCAATAACAACGTGATTGTTTTTTTTGAAAAATTATCGAGAAAAAGAAGTAATGAATCAGATTTAGAAATACGAACTACATAAGAAAAGCCAAAAACTACTTGCTCAATTAGATAATCAGCAATTCGTTTTTCTATTATTTTATAGGTATTTTTTTTCATGATAATTTTTTATGTTTTCGTATTTCTGTCCATATTTTTTTTGTTTCATCGAAAATAACAATTCCCGCAGGGACTACGATTAAAACTGCAAAACCGATTGGCTCTTTGGCTGTCGCTACGGCATAACCGATAAAAGGAACGTCGAATAAAACTTTTCCAATTATTTCTGTCTGAGAAACTTCTCTAGGGTCATTGTTTTCGTTTGCGTCACCTTTTGTTGTGTAGTAATAATTTCCTTCAACTACTTTTACTTCACCAATTCTGTGAGTAGTTGGGGTTTTTGTTTTAGTGTTTTCCCCAAAAGTTATCACATCGCCAATTTGATAATTATCAGAAGGTTTTACAATAACAACACTTCCTGTTTTTATTGCGGGTTCCATAGAACCTGATTGAACAATTAAAAGTTTAAAGTTACCTGTAATTGGAAACACAGAAACAAGCATAAGAACTACGGTGATTCCTATAAATGTTATAAATGCATAATAGATTATTTTTAATGCTTTATTCATATATTAGGCTTTATTAGTCAAAGCCTTTATTGACCGCCCAAACCTACCTCCTGATTCAGGCGGCCTAAAAAGTTTGAAACTTTTTAGGAAAGGTTAATCCTCTTCTTCGAGGTTAACATTCTCACAAGTAAAATCGTCATTGTTTCGTTGCTGTTCTGCGTAAGCAACCAAATCAGAGGATAAGGAGTCGGTTTGAGCTATATTGCTCATCCCAGCACCATCGCAAGACAATCCTGTTGTTGGACTTGAGGTGGAAGGACCAGTTTGACCTCCTGCACACCATGCTAACCCTATAAATCCTGGAGTACTTGGACTTAAACTTAGCTCCTCTATAAGGGTACCAATCTGACTCATTGGGGTACCAGCATCTACCAAAATAGATTCTCCATTTTGATATGCGCCATCCCCGTCAGTTTCTCCCCATATGAAGAATTCTATTTCGTCTGAAAGTTCTCCATTAGGAACACCTGTGACTGTGGTGTCACCGGCCTCCAATTCTGGATCAACAACATTGTGTTCGTCATCAACTAGATTGTTTGTTAGAAGACAAACAAAAGCATTATTTGAATTAACATGAAGTGAAATCAAGTTTGTTCCCCAATCACTTGGCTTTATGTCACCAAAACTGAAGAATGTATCTCCTTCACCTAGGTCTTTCTCTGTCCATAAACGACAAGCCTGTTGAAAATCAGAATTTGCATTACAATCCTCTGAATCACGTTGAACATCTAAGTAGTACAGTAATCCGCCTGGATTGTTTAATGGGGTATTATTTCCTGAACTATTCACCAAATTGGTAACCACAAATGTGAGTGTGTTTTGACCAGTCTGGACCTCATTCAAGAAAGCGCTTTGAGCAACTGAATCAAGGCTTGTGTATTCAGCACTTCCAAGACCAGATGCGATTAATGTACTGTTGAGGTATATCTCATACTGGTTATCAGCCGCCACGTCCATCTGTAGATTGACACTAACGGCAGTACCCCACCAATCAAAATTGCGCTCAAAGGTATATGTGACATCTCCGTTCGAGCCATCATCACCGACTAATGTTGCTGGTGATGACCAAATCCACTCGGCTGTCGGGTGGGTCGCCCAATACTGATTGGTAATAGATGTTGGTGTTACTAATACGGCAGGAAACGGGAACTCTGTGAGAACTGTATTTACACCATTAATCACATTCGTCTCTCCTTGTCCACTATAAAGTCTTAATGAGCAAGTCTCACAGTCGTCGCCGTTGTAAGTCTGAGCCAAATGATCTACCTTCAAGTCAATAGAGCCCGCCACAAAAATATTCCCTGCAGAAGTCTCAGTATCATTGTAGAAGGCAAAGGTTCCGCCGATAACAACGGCAGCAACCAAAACAATCGTACTCAAACTAATAATTATTTTTTTCATAGTTTTGTTAAGTTATTAAGGTTTTGAGTGGTAGAAAGACTTCAAAAGTTTTAATTTTAATATCTAATCTACCACCCCAACCCTAAGCTAGTAATAGTTTTTAGTTGGTGAATTAAAGATCTGTATCATCATAAATGATAAGATTGTTTTCGAATAGACTTTCTACTCCAACTGGCCATGTATTTACACTATTAGGTGTATATTCTGATGTTTTTATAACCCAGATCTTTGCACCTCCTGGATAGTTAGCATCGGCTGTGTTTGGAAGATCTGTTCCAAGCTCTACATCTCCAGAAGTATTTCCATTACCACTACTGTCTGTAGTAAATGTTCCAATCAAGGCACCTGGATTATTTCCTGGCCATGGATCAGCATAATAAATAATGCTGTAACTCGTATCAGCAACTAGACCGTAAGCATCTAATGTGTAATCAAATGTTGGATGTGAAGAAATAAAACTTAATGTTCCGTAGGTTCCATCACCTAGATAAGGATCCCATGTATCATCAATGTCTTTATTTTCCAATCCAAGGACAGTTCTTACTGGCTCTTGATTTTCTATGCTCCCACAAACAAATTGATCATTGTTTCTTGATTGTTCAACATAGAAACTGATATCACCAGTCATACTATCTGTTTGAGTTTCATTTCCAGATGCAGATGGGAGACTCCATTCTACGCCTATATACGCAGTAGTATCTCCAGAAAGTGCTCCGGTACCAGTTGTTGAATCATAAATTGATAAAACCCCATTTACAGGGTTACCCTCAGTCAATGTTGGCTCATCACCATTTTGAATATTATCTCCTTCAATTCCTCCTTCACCTGTACCATCATCTCTCCAAACTTTCCAAAGCATGGTACTAGATAATTCTCCTTCATTTACACCAGCGGTTAGATCAACCGAATCCTCTGGTTCTGTTTGGCCATTTTCAAAATCAGTTAAATTAGATACTTGAGCACAAACCCAAGCATCGTTGTTGATAACATGCAAACTGATTGTGTTTTCACCAGAATCTCCTGGTTTTATATCAGCAAAATTAAAGAATTTATCCGCTGTTGGAAGAAGATCTTTTTCTTGCCAAGTTGCTGCTGTAACCACTTGCCCGTTATAGGTAGCGGTGCTATCAATCTTCAAGTCAATTGCTCCAGCTGAGAAAGTATTCCCTGTTGAAGTTTCGGTGTCGCTAAAGAACGCACCTGTTGCACCAATGACGAGAACTGCCATAGCAACGATCATTGACGCACTAATAAGTATTTTTTTCATATTTTTATTACTCTGAATTATTAAACTAACTTCGTCACAAGAATTTATTCGGATTCTTCAAATTCCTGGAGAAAGATAGTTTCATAATTCAGAGTTACTAATTAACTATTTCTAATAAAACTAATAACTTCTTTTTTTGATTTATAAATACCATTTTATAAATTTTTTTCAAAAAACAATCAACCTAATGTTTTTTATTTTTTTACTTTTTTTAATTTGTTTTTAATCTTAAACAATAAAAAATACCTTCTATATTTAGTTGTTATTTTTTTGCCATTTTTTAATATAATTAAAAAATATTTTGTGCTTTGCTTTAAATTTAAAAAGCACGACTAATAAAATCGACCTTAAACATAAAAACCAAAAAGAACTAAAAAATATTAGCTCGATCTGAGGTAGAGTATCTATATTGATGAGTTCCCGAGGTAGGTGCCTGAAAAAAATAGGAGAGGCCTGAGATAGTGTTCAGAAATTTCCGAGGTAGAAAAAAGAATAGTCTGAATGTAAAATATCTTCTCTAAGGTAAATGGTAACTCTAAGCTTTTATTCTTGTCAACATTTTTCCACAACCACTTTTTTATTTCTTTGTTTTAATCAAATACTACAAAAAGGCCTTAATTATAGCCTCTTGGTAGTTTTTGAAGTATTTTAAAGAAAGAAACGCTGTGGATAACCTGTGGATAACCTTGACCCTCACCTAAGGGTAATCGCCGAATAAACCCATTAACTTTATTCACATTAATCCCTAAATTTAACAGTTAGACAGAAAAACAAAAAATGTTACGATATATAATATATAAAATTATTAATAGTTTAAAATAAAATATTATGGAAATTAAATTTGAATGGACCCCATCTATGTCAGTGGGCAATAAAATAATAGACGAACAACACAAAAAACTTTTGGAAAAAATAAACGAACTCCTAACTTCCATCGAGGAAGAGCAGGAAAATGAAGTCATCGGAAAAATAATTTCTTTTCTAGGAGATTATATCAACGAACATTTAAGATACGAGGAAAAATACATGGCAGAAAATTTTTACCCTGACCTTAAGGACCACAGAAGGATTCATGGTTACTTTGTAGAAAAATATAATGATTTTGAAAATAGGTTCAATGAAAATGGTTATTCACTTGAAATGCTTCAAGAAGTAGAAACCTTTCTGGGCGACTGGTGGGTTAAACATATCGGCCAAGAAGATAAAAAATATGCTGATTACATTAGAGAAACTAAATCATAATTTATATTTTTATAATATTCATAATTAGATCATATACTGAGATTCGATTTTCTAAGAAACGCAAAGCAAATAATCGCGCTAGTTTTTAATTAATACTTCTTGGCTCCCCTTCTTATCCTAACTTACCCAGACTTTTTCTTAGATTCAGCCAAAGCGTCTTTAAGTTTATTTAAGACTTCGTTAGATTTGGTATACTCGACAAAGCCTCTCTTTCTTTCTATCAAAGCCAGGGAAACAATCATCGTAATTCTTCTTTCTAAATATTTTTGGTAGTCTTTCGGTTTTAAGCTAAGGCTCTTTCTTTTCAAATATTCTGGTAAATTTTTAACATTTATTTTTTTAGGCTCAATTTTTCGAATAGAAACAACAGTAATTATGATAATAGGAACTATTCCCACGAGAAGAGATTTCTCACCAAAAACTAGCCACATCCCCAAAGAAGCAACTATCCCGACAGCCAAATAAATAAACTGCCCAAAAGTTAATGGACCAAAAATTTTTTCTTCTTCATACATATTATATAGTATAACAAATAAAGAAAAAATCTAAACTAGGGTCGAGCGATACCAGAAATATAGCGATAAAAATAATTTATATGTTAATATTAAGGATACATGATGCCCGTAATTACAAAAATTTTACTATTTTTCGGAAATAATATACCAGCAGTTTCTTTTATAGGAGCAATCGTAGGGGGAGAGGAAACGTTAGTTTTGCTTTCAATATTAGCTGCGAAAGGATTTTTAAGTATCGGAGATGTCTTTGTTTTTTTCTATTTAGGGATTATGGTGTCAGACATCCTTTGGTATTATGCAGGAAAATCGAGAATCTTTTCTTGGTTAATAAAAATACGATTTATTTCTAAAGCTTATGGTCACTGGGGAAAATTACTAAATAAAGCAACAAAAGAAAATGATTTTCAAGCACTCCTTATCACAAAATTTTTATATGGGTTCAGGTTACCCACAATAATGTATCTATCACGAGAGCGTTTATCTCTCAAATCATTTTTAAAATATTCACTAATTACAGATTTTGTTTGGACAGGAACTATCTTGTCTATTGGCTGGCTCGCAGGAAAAGGAATCGGTGCTGCTACATATTTTTCTAATAATATTATTTTTTATGTCTTTTTAATTGGCCTGGTTTTGACCTTCTTCACTATACTTATGAGAATCATATCTAATAAAGTAAAAAGATGGCTCGAAAAAAAATAAAATCAATAGAAATAACAGCGGATTCAAACAGAGAATTTTTTCTAATTCACGGTTATACCGGTAGTCCCACCAACTTTGACCCCCTCCTATACCAATTGAACAAAAAATTTAATGCCAATGTAAGGGTAATTCTTCTTCCTGGGCACGGTACGAAAATAAGTGATTTAGACAAGGTTACTTATGAAGATTTTATGGGAAAGCTCACCGAAGAAGTTGGGAAAGATATAAAAAAAGGAAGAGAAATAATCCTAGGCGGAGTTAGTTTGGGAGGAATTTTTTCGTTAATTTTAGCGTCACAATATCCCGTCAAAGGAGTTTTTGATGTTGGGTCCCCTTATAATCTAAAGTTTCCATTCAATATCCATGGGATAGAGATGCTTGGAAAATTCAAAAAATATTGGAAAAAAAGAAGAAAATCATTTGAAGAGGCGGAAGCAAGGAAGGGATTATTTAGTTACGCCTATATGCATATAAATGGACTAAGTATCGTGAAACAAGCGAGCCGAGAATTAAGAAAAAATATAAAAAATATAACATGCCCTGTTCTTACTATTCATTCAACAAGAGACCCAATTGGTCATTATTCTTCCCTAAAAGAAATACAAAATAATGTCAGCTCTGTTATTAAAGAATCAAAAATGTTCAGCACAAAAACACACAATGAGTTTTTTTCCACTGATAGGGACGAAATTAACAATGAAATAATAAATTTTATTGAAAAGAAAAATATTTTTTTTGAATCAAAAAAACTACCGAAAAAAGTTGCCGCAATAATTCCCGCATACAATGAAGCAGAGAGAATAGAGTCCGTCTTAAAAGCGATTGCGAGTACCGAAAATATAGATGAAATTATTGTAGTAGATGACGGGTCGACAGATAGTACGGAAGAAATTGTAAAAAAATTTAAAAATGTTAAATATATAAGGAACAATATAAACATTGGAAAAGCTGGTTCAATGGACAGAGGAGTACAGTCAACAGATGCAGACATCCTATTTTTCTGTGATGCCGATTTAATAGGAATAACCCCAGAAATAATTAGCCAAATAATTAGACCTGTTGTTGATGAGGAATTCTCAATGTTTATTGGTATAAGAGGAAACTTAATGCAAAAAACGATTCATTTATTTGCAATAAATTCTGGAGAAAGGGTCCTGACACGAGAAGTTTGGAAAAAACTACCGCAATATTTTAAATATAAATACAGAGTTGAAGCTGGGTTAAATTATTATGTTAAAAAATATTTTAATGGTTTCGGTTTTAAAGTATTTAATTACTCCCAGCCAACCAAAGAAAAAAAATATGGTTTTGTACGAGGAACAATTTTAAGATGGGGAATGAACTTGGATGTCCTGTTGGCCTATTCAAGAGAAATATTCGAGGAATCCTTGGGGAACTCGAGCAAAGGAAATGATTAAATTAAGATAATATTTTATTTAAAAATTACAGAGCCACTATCAGATTTTAGGACAAAAACCAGTTCCCCTTCATTGGTAAAAGAGAAAAATTGTATTTCCCCTAACATTGAAGAAAATTCTTGCTCTTGAGAATCCTCACAAAACATTAATGTTGAAACAACATCTTTAAATGTTATTTGATTATCTTTTATTTCATAAGCTCCACCCATCGAATTACAATCTGTTGTGGCAGAAAACGCATTTTTATCATTATCAAAGGTAAGAGTAAATGCTTCAGTCTCTTTTGGAGTAATCTCAATACCACTGTTATAGACAGATTTAATCCATTTCCATGTTTTCATATCAAGCTTCATGATGTTCGGGTCTGATTCTCCTTCAAAATTCACTTCGACTTGAATCAATCTGAGACTAACTGGATCAAATTGCAAATGAATAGTTTTGCCAAAAGAGGGTTGAACTGAAAAAGGTTCACCAGGTCCACGTTCCACATAATTTACTTCTGCTCGACTATTTATTATCCTAAATGTTTGAGGAGCGATTCTGTCCCCCAGAAATATCGTATCAGTACCTTTGTATTCACCATCGATATTTACAGCAATTGCAGCATAATAAAAGGTGCCACTTCCCCCTTGATCGTTAACTAAAATCAAAACAGCATCATCATCTCCATCATTATCAATATCTCCGAATACAGGCTCTCCAAATACTGATACTTTGTCCTTTATTGCTGAACCAGGAACAATCTCCTTTTCAAACGAACCATTAACCAAAGTAAAAGGCTCTTCATTAATTAAATAAGTAGTATTAAATGGATCAGAAATTACTACCTTACTTTCTTGAATACCCACAAAGAGGTACCTACCACCAAAAAAGAGAACGACGAGAACAATAACAATTATAAGTATTTTTTTCATATATCTTTATATTAATACTATTTGTTTAAAAATCAAAACAATAGACGGTTAGCGAATAGGCCTGCCTTTTAGTTTTTTCCTACGTTAATTGCCGGGTAACATTCAGGATGGTGACGGCGATGTCTTGATTTTAATTTAAACAATACCAAGAAACCAACCACCGACATAATCCCTGTAATTATAAAAGTAGTGTTAAATCCAAAGACTTGTGCAATGCCAGCACCTAAGGCGCTTGATATGGCCATGCCAAAACCAGTAAGTGTCGAATATAAACTCCACTCAAAACTCTCTCTATTTTTATCTAAATGGGTACTCCAAAGCCCTAGCCACGTTGAATAAGCAATACCACTTCCGACTCCGTACAAAACTTGGGCTACAAAAATGTAATAAATATGATGAGAAAAAATATAAATAAAAGGGACGAGAGTAATTGTTGCTGTACCAATTATCAACCATTTTATATCATTTCTGTCCCCATTAGCATCAACGTGTTTAGAAAATAATAATTGCACAATTGATTTGGTTATAAGAAAAACACTACTAGCAATACCAGCCATAAATAATGTTCCCCCGATAAGCTCCTCTTTTATAAAAATAGCTAATATAGGATCTATCAAACCAAATCCTGTCGCGACAAAAATATCCGAGATTATTAATAATTTAATAGTAGTGTTAATTTTCATAACTCTTATTCTATCATAATCAATAAACCTAAATACCATCTCTGTGAATCAAAAACATTGCTTTAAAGCGGCAAAAAGCATAGTATTAGCTATATATTAGAAAAAATTTTTCTGTAGACTAAAAACTACGGACTATAAAATAAACAATTATGGATAAGTTCAATAAGGGCAAAAAATTTGGAGGAGGTGGAAGCCGTGGAGGAAGTGGTGGGGGGAGAAGTTTTGGTGGGGATAGAGGTGGAAGCAGAAGTTTCGGAGGAGGAAGAGACGGTGACCGACCAACTATGCACAAAGCAACATGTAGCGATTGTGGAAATAGCTGTGAAGTTCCCTTCCGACCAACAGGAGACAAACCGGTTTTCTGTAGCGATTGTTTCAAGGACAAAAGAGGTGACTCTCGAGATTCACGAGACAGCAGAGGAAGTGAAAGAAATTCAAGGCCCAGTTTTGAGAACAAACGACCTTACCAAAATGAAGGAAGCAAGGATACTACAAACTACAAAGCACAATTTGAAATGCTAAATACAAAAATAGACAAGATTCTTAAAGCATTAAGCCCAGATGTTACTGAGGAAGTAAATAAAATGGCCGAAGCTCCAAAGTCTACAAAATTTGAAAAGGCTCCAAAAAAAGAAGTTGACGTGGTTGCCTTAAAAAAAGCACTCTCAAATACAAAAGTAGCTCAAGACAATAAGGCGGTTGCAAAAAAAGAAGTAGCAAGCAAAAAGGTGGCAACAAAAAAGGCACCTGCTAAAAAAGCTCCTGCAAAAAAAGTTGTTAAAAAATCAGTAGCAAAGAACAAGAAAAAATAAATCCAAATGAACTAAAAAAGAAAAAGGTGGTTTGCTATGCAAACCACCTTTTTCTTTTAAAACATAAATTTTTAAAAAGTTAGTACTCACCCTTTAGTCAAAAACAGAAATTAAATACTCATCAATTTGACGCTGATCTAAATCATAAAAATACTTATTATTACTTTTTAAATAAGTCGCTAACTCTATACCAACAAATCTCCAATGCCAAGGTTCATATATATAATAAGCATTGTTCTTTGGGTAAGAAAGAACAAACCCAAATTTGTAAGCATTTTCTAGAAGCCAGTTATAAGCCTTTGTCCCGTCAAACCCAGACAATGTCCCACTAATTCCTGTTGTAATCAAATCAACAGTAGTCCCAAGCTGGTGCTCTGAGTATCCTTGATCCGCTGAAAACTGGTTAGCACTTCCCGATCCATAAACAACAGTATACTGACCTTTGAGGGCTTCTTGTGTATCGAAAGAACGAAAAGCAGAATACACATACAAATCAACACTATCTCTTTTTGCTGCCTTCAGCATCTTTTCCAAATATGGCCAAGATTGATCGTAAAATTGGTAATTTTTTTCCTCAAAATAATTATACTCGCTAGGAATTTCTACGAGACGAGCTGGGGAAAAATGTTCATTAAGAAAAAATACTTTCGAATATTTTTGTAATAATTCTGGATCGGTCTTGCTCAATTTTTCTAAATTATTTACAGTCCCAGAGATAGAGCCTACCTCGTTTTGAACATTTGAAAACTTTTCTTCTGTATTTTGTTTTTCTTTTGAAAGAGTTTCTTCTAGAGATGTTTTTGCCTGACTGATATTTTCTTCAAGAGAAATTGTGGTTGATGCTAACTTTGAGTCAGTTTGATTTAAGTTTTCAGAAAGAAAAGCAATCTGGGAAGATAATTCCTTTATAGTTTTGTCCCCATACCAAAAACCAAAACCAACGGAAATTATTGTCAAAAAAAGTAGAGGAACTACAACGAATTCATGAGAAATTGTTTGCTTTAAAAATTTTTTAAATTTACTTTCTGGCATTTATATAAGTATACCATTTTTCACAAAAAAACTAAAAATTAAACTCCCCCTTCTTGCAGTAGGTTCTCTAGCGGCTAAAGATTTAGATATAAAATAGTCAGTTGCAATATTGTTGCGAATGAAACCCAAAGTAAATAAGGAATTTGTACATATGTAATCCAGCGAGCATATGGATATATGACTACCATTGCCCAAAGAAGAGTGCCCAACACAAGAACAATGTCTATCCCCGCGAGAAGATTATTCCTTAACCCGAATTGTAGCGGGGTAAAAGAAAAATTAAAAATAAGATTAAGTAAAAAAGGAAGCACCACCATAAAGGGAATTTTTTTGTGCGCAAACATTACAAAAACATTCCCGAAAGAGATTGCTATTAGAAAGTAAAGAATAGACCACACAGGCCCAAAAATCCAAGAAGGCGGCGCCCAATTTGGTTTTATTAATTGTGAATACCAATTATATGTTTCCATAAATATTATATTAAGATTAAAAAATTAAATAAACTTATAGCCTTCAGTTAATTTTTATGCATTCTCATGTTTTTTGTTATGACGCTTAATTCTCCATCGGCTTCCAAAAAAGCCTTTTTAATTTCCTTTACAGACAAAAATCCTTTTTGTCGTAACATCCCCAATACATCCTCTTCACTTATATCTTCATGAGCCAAAGCTTTATGTAAAAACTGACCATTTTCTATAATCAAACTTGCATGTCCCGTTACCAAATCATTTATCCGTTTTGAATGAGAAGAGAGCTCATTTAAAACCTTAACAAAAACTCCCACCACAGAAATTGCGATTATAGAAGAAAACATCTGAACTACTGATTCATCATAAATCATAACATCCCCGACTGACGAGCCTAATGCAATAATAAGCAACAAGTCAATATAAGTAAGATGTGTCAGTTGTCTCTTCCCCATCAAACGTAAAATTAGAAAGGCAAAAAAGAAAATAATTAGTGTTCTGACCAAAACACTTAAAACAATATTAAGAGAAACGAGGTTAAAAATTACGATATCCATAAGTTAAATTATATCAAAAATTTAATAAAAAACCTCATCCTATCGTGGATCAAAAAACTGGGGAATTGACTCCCACAAGAAAGACATAGAAAACCAGACCAAAATTAAGGTTTTTAAATTTATATCACTTGGATGTCCCAGTGGTCAGATTCATCAATGATTATATAAGTCATCCCTCCAGATACCACGTTGGAGTACTTTATCCCCGCCGCAATGGGGACCCCAGGTGTCCCAGAAATAATACTAGCCATAAACGCATTAAAATTAGCATCATTTTTGCTTATATCAATTTTTTTTCCTGCAGAGTGTGCCATGGAATGTCCGATTTCTGTACCCCCAGTGACAACAACCGCACAGGATGCTGTTAGCCTGCATTGAGTTGCGAGATTAATTGTTCCATTCAACGTATTAGATTGAATCCCATCCAGAGAAGTACAAGTAGGGTTGGTTTTGTCGGAACAATTCCCAGAAGATTTAGTGGTGATATTATTTGCTGTCAAAAGAGCTTCCGCTGCTGCATGAGAGGCAGAAGGTCCCACTGGTCCAGGTGGCACTGCTGGACCAGGGGGTACTGCCGGGCCAGGAGGTAGCGGAGGAACAACCATCGGAGTAGAAATACAAGTGTAATTTCCGGTAAGAATGTCGGTAAAATTACCCCCCACCAACGATGAAGTGATTAATGTTACCAACAACCAAGAAGTTAAAAGAAAAAACAATCCAGTGAGCAAAGAAATAAATCTACTTCTTGCGGTTGTAATAGCTGAAGATTTATTCCCTTGCACAATCAAGTCCCAACCAATCCAAACAAAAAGTATCACGGCTATCGGAATACTGAGGTATATGAAAAAATTTATGACATTATCAATAAGCATAATCAAATCACAAAAATTACAAGAAAAGGTACCTCCACAATTTGGAACGAGTCCTGCTGAAAAAGCTTGGGTAGGAGAAAAAACACTGGCGAAAAACAATGCTAACTTAAAAATTAAATTTGAAGAATATCTTTTCATACCAATAACTAATGTTTTTCAATTACCTGATTTTATCCTTATATTATATCCCTCTTATTGAACGATGTTAATTAGACGAAGGGTCAAAAAGTTGATAACTCAAGGGGCAAAAAAAAGGGGGCGGGAATGTAAAGCTTTATCCTCAAGTTTGAAATCGGGCATAAATATTGTGTTATTATATTCAATGAATTTAATAATTTCAATGAATAATAAAGAATCAAAAGCATATCTTGTAGGTGGTGGAATCGCTTCCTTGTCAGCTGCTGTCTATCTAATAAATGAGGGGAAATTTAAAGGAGAAAACATTACCATATTTGGTGAAGCTAAAAAAATGGGAGGTAGTTTAGATGCTCAAAATGGTGACCACACAAAAGGCTACTCAGTACGAGGAGTTAGAATTTTTGAGGAAAAAGCTTTTTCTTGTACTTTTGATTTAATGTCCCAAATCCCCTCTCTCATTACTCCTGGGAAAACTCTTCGGGAGGAATTTATCGATTTTAATAAAAAGAATAAATCTTATTCGGAATCAAGACTATTTAAAAAAGGAGTTGTTGTTAGTTCTCACACTCTAGGATTAGGATTTAAAAATAGGATTAAACTTGTCGCTTTATTATTCCGAAATGAAAAAACCTTAGACGATGTAGCTATTAATGATTATTTTACAGATTCTTTTTTTAGCTCAAATTTTTGGTACAATTTTTGCACCATTTTTGCGTTTCAATCTTGGCATGGCTTGGCGGAATTCAGAAGGTATATATTCAGATCCATTCATGTAGTTCAATACATTGATACCCTAGAACCCCTAGAAATAACACCCTTAAATCAGTATGAATCTTTGGTTTTACCTATTATAGATTGGCTAAAAAACCATGGTGTAAAATTTGAAACAGAGACCCAAATTACCGGCATAGATTTTGAGACACTACAAAACAAAAAAATAGCAAATCGTATTTATTTCACTCAAGAAGAAAAAAGCGGCGAAATTGTAATAAACAAGGAAGATTTTATTTTTACAACTCTTGGCTCTATGGTAGCTAATTCAAGTACTGGATCAATGACAGAAGTACCAATTTTAAATTATGAAAACAAAAACTCTGCTTGGGGTCTTTGGAAAAAAATTTCACAAGAAAATCCAGAATTCGGAAACCCGGAAGTTTTTAATTCTCACATAGATAAGTCAAAATGGACATCATTCACCATAACCTTTAAAGACTCAACTTTTTTTGACTTGATGGAAAAACACATCAACAAAAAAGTGACCTCTCATGGCATAATGACTCTCATAGAGTCTAATTGGTTTCTTACAATTGCCCTATTTTATAGACCTTATTTTTTAAACCAACCTGACCACATTACCCTGAGCTGGGGTTACGGTTTATACCCGGATAAAGAAGGAAATTTTATAAAAAAGAAAATGTTGGAATGTACCGGTGAAGAAATTTTAACTGAATTGATTTATGGCTTGGACCTCGAAAAACATCTCGAACCAATCCTTGCAAGTGCTGTTTGTATTCCTTGTATGACACCTTATGTTACAAGCCAATTTTTGCCCAGAAAGATAGGAGACCGACCAGAAGTAGTTCCCAAAAATTCAGCAAACTTTGCCTTTCTAGGACAGTATTGTGAAATTCCAAACGATGTTGTGTTTACAGTAGAATATTCAATTAGGTCTGCCCAAACAGCCGTTTATAATCTCTTAAAATTAGACAAAAAACCTTCTCCAATTTACAAAGGCACTCATCATATAAAAGTATTATATAATGCTTTTAAAACAATAATTAGTGAGTAGCGGCTATCTACTAAAAAACTTGTGATTTTCCAATAACGTTTTTCAACGGATACAATCTCCCACTACTTATGATCTACAAGAAAACCAAAGATGGCGCCAAAGACGAAAATGCCAGCTGAAACATATGGTGAAGCATGAAAAATAAAAAAGATGTCAGTCACCTTTTTTATATTTGATTACCTACACCTTCCCTACTCCCTGGCCCCATTTCTCACATTTTTCTGCTGTCATAGGCCCAGTGTAAAACAGCCTGTCTTTGAACAGGACGACAGGTCAAATCTTTTGCTCGGCAATTCTTTCTGATTTGCGATATATGACGACTGATTGCTTTCCACCGCTTGATCTGCCGTTCGTCTTCAGCAGAAAGCCGTCTGCCCATATAGTATCGGCAATACCATTGAAACCAGCCTCGAGGATCGTGCTCTTCATTGATCCATCCTTTTTCTCGCCACACTTTAAGTGATTGACTGGCATGTTTATGAAAAAAGTTCAGCGTGTCATCATGATGTTCGGGTGAAAGTTTAGCACGGATAAACCAACTTTTTGGAAACTCTTTCTTGCAGTCGGTCATATACTTGCCACCAAAAACACCGAGCGCGAGCATTTGCTTTGGTGTAAGTTCTGGTTTGAAATCTGGATGAAAATTCCTGCCCACTGGTTCAGTGAGTTCATATCTGTAACCCTTTTGAAACTTATCATTCACCTTTACAATCTTTTTTTGCATAGATAATTACCGATTAAGGATGTATACGACCAAGAGAAGCAATCCGCCCCACCAGCCAATATCTGACATAATGAGGCCCACCATAATTTTCTTCTGCCAAGAAGCTGGCAGGAGTTCTCCCGACCGACCCTCTTTCTCTCGCTTTAGTAAAAAAGGGCTAACTTTAAAAGAAAGAAAATAGCCGTTAACAATGAGAACAAATGCAATCACGGCATGAATAAACGGAATGCCAGAAAAACTTTGCTCACGGTAAAAAATCAGTCCGCCAATAATGGCAAGCATAATACCGACCCAGATCATCGGCTTGGTTACTTTATGCGTCCGAGTTGTCGCTTCGGTCCAATAAGAAGATTTTCGCCCTAGGAAACCGTGAATATCAATAACCGTTACTGCACCAAGACCGATCACAAAACCAGCAAGCAGTATAAATAATCCTATGACATCTATAAAATTAATTGAGTATATAAATAGATTAATTGAGTTCATAAATAGAATAGTTTAAGTATACAGCAAAAATCACCCAAAAAATATACGGCACCAAGAACCACACGACTGGTTTAGATATTTCTCCACATAACTACAAATTACATTAAAAAAATAAGGTTTTTTCTTTGTTTTATCTGAAGTGATAAAGTATAATTTATTTAATGAAAAAAGAAGAATAAAAAAGGTGATTGACCTTATTTTCTCCTTTGATAAAAAAGGGGTATTATTAAAACAATTAAATAAAATTATGTTTGAACAACAATTTAAAAATATTGATAATATTCTTCACACCGATTCTGGGTGCGGAACAGAACTTGACTATGTTGAGCAGACATCTTGGATTCTTTTCCTAAAATATCTTGATGATTTAGAAGAAACTAAAAAAACAGAGGCAGAATTGGCGGGGCAGAAATATACATACATTTTGTCTTCAGAATATCGTTGGGATAATTGGGCTTGTCCAAAGGATAACAAGGGAAAAATAGACCACAACAAAGCTCTAGACGGAGATGATTTAAAAGATTTTGTTGATCATCAATTATTTCCTTACCTTAAAAAATTTAAAGCGGAAGATTCTAATACTATTGAATATAAAATAGGGGAAATTTTTTCTGAATTAAAAAATAAAATTTCTAGTGGTTATAAGCTTAGACAGATTTTAAATGCTGTGGATGATATGCATTTTCGTCTATATGAAGAAAAACACGAACTCTCTCATCTTTACGAATCAAAAATCAAGAATATGGGAAATGCGGGGAGAAATGGTGGAGAATATTACACTCCGCGACCATTGATAAAAACTATTGTAAAAGTAATTGATCCTAAAATTGGGGATACTATTTATGACGGAGCCTGTGGTTCTGCCGGCTTTCTTGTGGAGGCTTATAATTATCTAACAGAAAATAAATTCAAACTTTCTTCTAAAGAAATGGATACCTTGCAAAACAAAACTTTTTTTGGGAAAGAAATAAAATCTTTGGCATATATTATTGGGATAATGAATATGATTTTGCACGGAGTGGAAGCCCCTAATATAAAACATGTAAATACTCTGGCGGAAAATATCAATGATATTCAAGAGAAAGACAGATATAAAATAATTTTAGCCAATCCTCCTTTTGGAGCTGGAATTGGAAGAGAAATTCAACAAAATTTTCCTATTAAGACAGGCGAAACAGCTTTCTTGTTTTTACAACATTTTATAAAAATTTTGAAAGCAGGAGGGCGGGCTGGAATTGTTATCAAAAATACTTTTCTCTCTAATACAGACAATGCGAGTGTATCACTCCGTAAACTTTTACTGGAAAATTGCAACTTGCACACTATCTTAGATCTTCCTGGAGGTGCTTTTCAAGGAGCAGGAGTTAAAACAGTGGTGCTATTCTTTGAAAAAGGAAAGTCAACGAAAAAAATTTGGTATTATTCATTAAATCTTGATAGGAATTTAGGCAAAACGAATTCTTTGAATGAAAGTGATTTAGCAGAATTTGTAGAATTGCAAAAAACAAAAGCAGATAGTGAAAATTCTTGGTCGGTTAATATTAAAAATATAGACGAAAAAACCTTTGATTTGTCTGTAAAAAATCCAAATAAGAAAGAAGAAGCTGTTTTGAGAGATCCAAAAGAAATTCTAAAAGAAATTGAGAGGTTGGATAAGGAGAATGAAAAAGTTTTGAGGGGGATTAAGGGTATTTTGTAAAATCATGATTAAAAAAATACTTAAAATACAATCTGTTGGAAGATTCTCATCGTTTGCAAGTAGGAACGATGATCTTTCTTTTAAACAAACAACCTTAATTTTTGGATATAATACATATGGTAAAAGTACACTCACTGCCATACTTCGCTCTTTAAAAGAAGGTAATTCTAGTTATATTAACGGTAGAAAGTCTTTTGGTAAAACTAATCCTCAAGAGGTAGAAATTTTATATGATGATAGTAGTAAAAATATCTTTGATTCAAGTTGGGAAAATAAAGATATAGAGATTTTTGACAATGATTTCATTTTAAAGAATGTATTTTATGGTGATTCCATTAATGAAGAGCAGAAATCTTCTTTATATGGAATTTTAATAGGTGATGAAGTTCGTAAGTTAAAAAAGAATATAGATAAGGCTAAATTAGAACAAACTGGATTAGATAAAGAAAAAAAGATTATAAAAAGCAAAGTTATAGGTAAAGGCTTTACTGATTTTGATTTTTTTATATCTACCAAAAAGGAGGATGGCATTGATAATCAAATTAAAAACACAAAAAACGAAATAAAACAACAAGAAAATCTTAGTAATTTAAAAGAGTTGATATCTAAAACCCCTATAAAATCAAATTTTTATAATTTTAAAGAAGAGTTTTTGAAAACACTGGATGTTGAGGTAGAAAAAACAGTAGATAGACATATAAAGGAAAATTGGAAAGATATCACTTCGTCTCGAGATTTTTTAAGTGATGGTTTAGAAAGACTTAAGAAAGACGGAAATTGTGTCTTTTGTGGTCAAGGTTTATCAGAAGTAAAAGATTTTATAAATGATTTACAAAGTGTTTTTAATGAAGAATATAAGAAACTTAAAGAATCAATAAAAAATTTTGGTGATGGATTTATTAATATTGATTTAGAGAAAATATTTCTTCAATTTGAAAAATATGGCCTTGATTTAAAAGACGGATTAGATTATAAAAAACTAGAAGACGCAAAAGAAAAAATAGATCAAATTGTAAAAGATAAGCAAAGCGATTTGAGTAAGCTAATAGATTTTAATGAAAATCCTGATTTTATTATTTTTTTAGAGGAATTAGGAAAGTTGTCTAAAATTTTTAATAACATAAATTCACAACTAGTAGAAACTGCATTGAAGACAAATTTATTAAAAGATCAATTAAAAAAACAAGAAATAACTAAATATCGTTTTTTAGAAGAAGGGGTCAAAATATATAATGAATATTTAAAAAATGAAGGTTTTTTGAAAAAAAAGAAAGAAGAAATATTAAAATTAAATGAAGAAATTACTGAAAAAGTTAATAAAATATTTAAAGATAACGAAGAAAAAATTAATTTTTTCTTAACAGAATTAGGTGCAAATTTTAAACTCAAAAACCTTTCTCCTAAATCACATATGGGGCTCGCAAATACACATTTTTGTGATTTTTGTTTTGTAGTTGATAATACACACGAAGTTAAGATATCAAATAAAAAAAGAAAGGGCGATCCTGAGCCTGAAAATGAGGCACATTTTAAGAACACTTTAAGTGATAGTGATAAAAGATTATTAGCTTTTGCTTTCTACTTAGCAAAATTAAGTAATGATACTGAATTATCAAATAAAATTATTGTATTAGACGATCCTTTTTCAAGTTTTGATGAAAACAGAAAAGAGGAGACCATAAAATTATTAAAGGAATTAAAAAATGATAGTGGAGATGAACCTAAACAAAAAATAATTCTTACACATGATAAAGGTTTTTTGTGCCGTTTGTTTACTAAACTTCCTAAAGATTCAAAAGTTTTAAAAATTCATTTTTCACAAACAGATGGTTCCTCCTTAGAACTGTGTGACGTTGAGAACGATTTTATTAAAGGTGATTACTTTAAAGATATTGAATATATAAAAAATTCAATAGAAAACTCAACTGATATTAATGAAGCATTAAAGAAAGCCCGACCTTGTTTAGAACATATTTTAAAGAGGAAGTACTATTTTCTATTAGATTCTGAAACTTTAAAGAAAAAAAGTGTCGGCAGTTACCTTGATAAAATAGATGAAGTTTGTCCTGTGAAGGATGAAATTTTAAATGATAACTGGCACGAAGATATGCACGATTCACATCCTATTATGATTTTAAATGAACCAGCTAAAATAAAAAAATTAGAAAGACTCCTTAAGTTGTTAGAAGAAATATAGAAAATGAAAACCACCCAAAAACAAAAAAATAACTGGCAAACAAAAAAACTTGGTGGGGTTTGTGATTTCCAAAATGGATTTGCTTTTAAAAGTAAATTATTCAGGGAACAAGGTTCCCCTGTTTTGAGGATTTCAAATATTCAAAATGACGGAATTTCGTATAATAGACTTGTATTTTTCGATAAAAAAGATTACAAGGAAAATTTTGATAAATATAAAGCACTGAAAGGCGATTTGGTGATAGCTATGTCTGGGGCAACTACTGGAAAATTGGCAGTATGTAACGCCGATGAAATTTTTTATTTAAATCAACGAGTGGGAAAATTTAAACCTAAGGGAGATTTATCAAATAACTATTTATATTATTTTTTATCAACTAAAATTGAAGAAAATTTAAAAATATCGGCAGGTTCTGCTCAACCAAATTTAAGTACAGAACAAATAAAAAACCTCGAAATTCCACTTCCACCCCTCCCCGAACAGCATCGCATTGTGAAAATTTTGGATGAGGTTTTTGAGAAGATAGAAAAAGCGAAAGAGAATACAGAAAAGAATTTGAAGAACGGCAAAGAACTTTTTGAAAGTTATTTACAGAGTGTTTTTAGCAATGAAAAATGGGAAAGTAAAAAGTTAAGCGAAATTTTTCAAATAAAGCCACCAAAAAAAGAAGCTCAAAGTAAATTAAAAAAAGACGATCTTGTTTCTTTTGTGCCAATGCATGATTTAAAAATTTCTTTAAAAGAATTTATTTCAAAAGAAGAAAGAAAGTTAGCTGAAGTTTCTGGGAGTTATACATATTTTGCAAATGAAGATGTTTTGTTAGCGAAAATAACACCTTGTTTTGAAAATGGAAAACTAGGAATTGCTCGAAATTTAAAAAATGGAATTGGGTTTGGTTCTAGTGAATATATTGTTTTTCGGTCAAATGGCGAAATTATTCCTGACTATTTATATTATTTTTTATCGCGTGAACAATTCAGGAAAGATGGTGCAAAAAAAATGTCAGGAGCTTGCGGGCATAAACGAGTTTCAAAAGAATTTATAGAAGAAACTATTTTATCATTTCCAAAATCTCTTTCTGAGCAAAAATCCATCGTCAAAAAGTTGGATGCGCTGGTGGAGGAGACCAAGAAGCTGGAGACGATTTATAAGCAAAAACTGGCTGATCTGGATGAGCTCAAAAAATCAGTGTTAAAAAAGGCTTTTAGTGGGGAGTTGTAAATTTTTGGACTGTCGCAATATTTTTGGGAGAATTTTTTGAGAATGAAATTTTCAAAAAATTCTCCCAAAAATATCTCGCAGGGACAAAAGAGAAAGGTTTTTGGTAGGGGATTGTAAAATAAAAATTCATCTTAAAATTTGAGATGAATTTTTATTTTACAATATTGTTTTTTCATTAATTATTTTTTATTGTGTATGGCAAGCATTTGAACAATAATAACAACCATTAGTTTGACGGTAATGTTTTCTAGATTCATTTACCGCTTGGTAACAATAATCAAAATTACCAAGATATTTTCTGTTCTCAACATCTGGCATCCAAGTACACCCTGATTTGTGGACTTCGTGATCGCCATTTTGTTGAGAATTCATATTTACATAATATCGCATATATTTATCTTTTTTATTTAGTATTAATTTTTTATCGGCCGACTAATTCGATTGCTTTTATTATATCCCTCTTGTTTGCTACGTCAATTATTTGACCAAGATTGCTTGATTTTTTTACAAGTTTTGTATATAATAAATCTATGATTAATTATATACAAAAAATTAAAGAGCTACGCATTAAAAATAATTTTAGTCAAGAATCTATTGCAAAAGTGATTGGGGTTTCTCGCCCAACATATACAGCCATTGAGGCTGGCAAACAAGAACTTAGTTTGGAAGAAGCAAAAAAACTTGCAAAGTTTTTTAACCTGAGTGTAGATGAATTTTTGTCAGGAGATGTTTCTCCTAATTTAGAAAAATACAAACATATGATACTTACATTTCTTCGTATGAATCTTTCTAAAGACAAAAAAATTCCTAAAACAAAATTAGCAAAGTTACTCTATCTTTCTGATTTTGCTTGGTTTTATAACAACCTACAAAGTATGAGCGGAATGCAATATAGAAAAATTACTTACGGACCTGTGCCAGATGTTTTTTTTCGTGCTTTGGATGAACTTGAATTTGATGGAAAAATAAATATTGATCATAAAAATAATGGTGGCAAAGAATGTTTTTTGATAAGTGAATCAGATAGTAACAAAAACGAAAGAATAACCACTATTTCCTCAGATGAAAAGAAAATAATGAAAGATATCGCTAATAAATGGAAAGATAAAAAAACACAAGAAATTGTCAATTTTACACATAATCAATTACCTTATTCTCTCTGTCGAGATAATGAATTGATTCCTTATGAACTTATAACTCAAGAAGATCCAGACATGGTCTACTAATATTTATGGAGATTAATTATTCTGTACAAATTGAAGAGTTTGCTGAAAGGCACTTCATAAAAAAATTCAAGAAAAAATATAATTCTCAGTGGGATGTAACTTTGAAATCTATAATATTTGAGCTTGAGCGTATAGATAATCTTTTAAAAACCGATAGAGCTGAAATTATTACCGATGGTGATATAAAAATAATAAAAACTGAATTTAGAATAGCAAAATCAAAAGAATCAGCAAAAACATCTGGTAATAGATGTATTGTAGCTTGGGGCAAAGATGGTGGCTCAGTATCTATTTTATTAGTTTATAATAAAACAGATATAACTAGTAAAAACAAAGAAACTGAAGAATGGAAAAAAATAATAAAAAACAATTATTCTGAATACAAGCATTTATTTTAAGGCTTTCCTGTGGTATAGTTTGCTAGTATGAACGAAGCAGAAACAAGGGCGGAATATATTGATCCAAAGCTAAAAGAGACTGGTTGGGGTGAAACAGAAGACTCTAAAATTTTGAGAGAGTTTGTTTTTACTGATGGAAAAATTCAAGGAGGAGGTCTTCGTGGAAAGCAGGAAATCGCTGATTATATTTTGGTTTATAAAAATGTGAAGTTGGCTGTGATAGAGGCGAAGGCTGAATCTTTGTCATGTTCTGAAGGAGTTTTACAAGCCAAAACTTATGCGCAAAAATTAAATATTGAATATACTTATTCCACTAACGGGAAAGAAATTTATGAAATTTCAATGAGTAGTGGTAGTGAGGGTTATGTTGATAAATTTCCAACCCCCGAAGAATTATGGAATAAAACTTTTTCGGACCAAAATGAATGGAAAAATAAGTTTAATCAAATTTTGTTTGAAGACGGAGGGGGCAAAAAGCCGAGATATTACCAAGAAAATGCTATCAATAAAACACTTGATGCTATTGCAGAAGAAAAAAACAGAATCCTTTTAACTTTAGCGACAGGAACAGGAAAAACATATATTGCTTTTCAAATTGTGTGGAAACTTTTTCAATCACGCTGGAATTTGAATAGAGATGGAGCAAGGCGACCAAGAATCTTATTTTTGGCTGATAGAAATATCTTAGCGGATCAGGCTTTTAATGCTTTTTCTTCTTTTGCCGATGATGTGAAAGTTCGTATCAATCCTTTGGATATTCGTAAACGAGGCGGGGTACCGATGAGCGGGAGTATTTATTTTACTATTTTTCAGACTTTTATGAGCGGAGCAAACAATACTCCTTATTTTGGAGAATATCCAAAAGATTTTTTTGATTTGATTATTATTGATGAATGTCACAGAGGAGGAGCAAATGATGAAAGCAATTGGCGAGATATTTTGAATTATTTTTCAGATTCCGTTCAAATAGGTTTAACCGCTACTCCAAAAAGAAGAGACAATATTGACACTTATAAATATTTTGGAGAACCAGTTTATATTTATTCTCTTAAAGAAGGTGTAAATGACGGTTTTTTAACTCCTTTTAAAGTTAAAAGAATTCAGACTACTTTAGATGATTATGTTTATACATCTGATGATGAGATTATTGAGGGAGAGGTGGAAGAAGGTAAGGTCTATGAAGAACCTGACTTTAATAGAATTATTGAGATAAAGGCTCGTGAAGAAAAAAGAGTTCGTGTTATTTTAGATGAGATAGACCAAAATGAAAAAACTATTATATTTTGTGCTACTCAAGACCATGCTGCCGCTGTTCGTGATTTGGTGAATCAAATGAAAGAAAACCCCGACCCGAGTTATTGTGTTAGGGTGACAGCTAATGATGGGGCTAGAGGCGAACAAGCCTTGCGAGAATTTCAAGATAATGAAAAAACTATTCCAACTATTTTGACGACTTCACAGAAATTATCTACTGGGGTGGATGCAAGAAATGTTAGAAATATCGTTTTAATGCGACCTGTTAATTCTATGGTGGAATTTAAACAAATTATTGGTCGTGGGACAAGATTATTTGACGGAAAAGAGTATTTTACTATTTATGACTTCGTAGATGCTTATCATCATTTCTCTGATCCTGAATGGGACGGGGAACCAATAGAAGAAACTTGCCCTAAGTGTGATCAAAATCCTTGTGTTTGCGAAACTCAGCCTCCAAAAAAATGTTCTATTTGTGGAGAACAGCCTTGTCTATGCGAAAAGCCTCCCAAAGTTTGCCCTGTTTGTGAGCAATCTCCTTGCGAGTGTAATAATCCTCCAAAGAAGAAATTAAAAATAAAACTAAGTGATGGAAAAGTAAGAGATATTCAACATATGATTTCTACTTCTTTTTGGGGTGCAGATGGAAAACCTCTTTCGTCAGAAGAATTTATCACTAAGATTTATGGAGTTTTACCTGATTTTTTTCAGAGCGAAGAAGAGCTGAGAAAAATTTGGTCTAATCCTATCACACGAAAAGAATTTCTTGGAAGACTTTTTGATTTAGGAATTGATTTAGAACAATTAGATAATATTCAAAAAGTGGTTAATGCTGAAAATTGTGATTTATTTGATGTGCTTTCTTACTTAGCCTATAACAAGCCCTTGATTACAAGACAACAGAGAATTGACAATACTAGAGAAAATATTTTTAAAGATTTGGATGATAAAAATAAAGAATTCCTAGATTTTGTGCTTTCCAAATATGAACAAAGAGGAGTTGAGGAATTAGGAGAAGAAAAATTGCCTGTTTTGTTGAATTTAAAATATAATTCTTCTACTAATGCAATTAATCTTTTAGGAGATGTTGGTCTAATTCGATCCACTTTCTTTAATTTTCAAGAAAGGTTATATGCAAAAGTTTAAATAATAAAAAACTATGAAAATGTGAAAATAGGAGAAAAGGGATCAGAGAAAAGGGGTCAGGAGAGAAAAGGGGTCAGGAGCCTTTTTTAGGCCTTCCTCTTGTTTTTACAGTTGATTCAAGTTTAAATTTTTTAATAACTTTATTCCTCCAACCATCTTCCCCATACGGACTACCTCTTAATATAGAATT
>Ga0208373_1001563_pt1 | contig 29803 bp, 28 predicted proteins | sample RifOxyC2_FD_184036 | JGI IMG/M metagenome (GOLD analysis project Ga0208373, IMG submission 184036) | Soil microbial communities from Rifle, Colorado - Rifle Oxygen_injection C2 (SPAdes) | ecosystem: Environmental > Terrestrial > Deep subsurface > Rock core/Sediment | place: Rifle, Colorado... | reverse complement strand
CGGGCGGATAAACTCTCGGCCCTGGCCACCATGGCGGCCGGCATGGCGCATGAAATTAAAAACCCTTTATCCTCAATGAAAGTTTTGGCCCAACTGGTGCCGCTAAAATATGAAGAGGCTGAATTCCGCGCCAAATTGCAGGAAATTCTGCCGAAAGAGATTAACCGTATCGACCGGATTGTTGAAAGCCTGCTTAGTTTTGCCCGGGCAACCGCCCCAAAATTTGAATTGACCGGCATCGAAGAATTAGTTGAGGAGAACCTGGCCTATTTTTCAGAGCAGATGGCCAAAGCCGGGATAACAATCACTAAATCTTACGCTAAGCTCCCTCCCATTGAGCTGGATCGGGGGCAGATGTCCCAGGTTTTTTCCAATTTAATTCTTAACGCAATTCAAGCCATGCCCGCAGGCGGGAAATTAAGCATTTTAACGCAGCCTGGCCGACAGGTTGATGGTAATCTGCAAAATATCAAGGTCCAGGTGACAGATTCCGGCCCGGGAATTCCGGCCGAAATGATTCCTCGATTATTTGATCCTTTTTTTACTACCAAATATGGTGGGACCGGCCTGGGCTTAACCATTACCCACAGTATCATCGATGGCCATAAGGGCTTTATTGATGTAGAAAGCCAAATCGGGCAGGGGACAACCTTTACCCTGACTTTACCTGTCCATCAGGGGTTGGTATAATCGGGAAAGGTTATCAGGGGATCAGGAAATCAGGTTATCAGGAAGTCAGGTTATCAGGAAGTCAGGGTATCAGGAAGTCAGGGTATCAGGATATTAGGAGATCAGGGAATGGAAAACAAGATAATTGCAATTTGCACAGAGGCAGGGCTGATTAATTCACTTAAAGAAGCCTTATCCGCGTATCGCTTCGAAGCTTTTGGTACAGTCGAGGCGGCCAGCCAAAGCTTTGCCCAAGAGCTGCCCAATTTGATTTTGATCGATTATGACCTTAAAGAAGGGGACGGTTTACAGTCTTTCCGCCAGCTCCAGAAAATTTCACCTCGCACCAATGTCATCATGTTGGCGACAGAACATAATATCCCCTTAGCTGTGGCGGCCACAAAAAGCGGGGTGGCCGATTTTTTACATAAGCCGTTGGCGACCAAGCAGCTGCTAGCCGCTGTGGAAAAAAACCTGACCAGCTATGGTGAAATATTTTTACCTCCGGCAGAACCGGTCTGGTTGAGCGGTGAAGGGCCGGTCCTGGTTAAGTTATACAAAGATCTTAAGCAGGCGCTGATAGCCAATCAAAACATTTTATTGACCGGCGAGCGCGGGATCAACAAGTTGGACGTTGTCCGCTTTATCCATGAACATGGCTTAAAGCGGCAGCGTAATTTGAAGATCGTCGACCTGCATAATTTCTCCCGTCCCGAGCAAGAGGCTTTGTTTTGGACCAGTTTGCAGGAAATTATGGCTAATTCTGCCCAGATTGAGGAAGAGCGCTGCGGCACGCTTTTCCTTGATAACCTGGAAGCGGTTGAAAAAAACTTTCGCTTGAGCGTCTTGGAGTTTTTCCGCCAGAAAAAAGAGAACGTTGACCAAACCATCATGGTAATAATCGGCTTGTATGACAAAGTGAGCGATGAACGCTTCCCGCAGGGGTTTGGTTTAATTGACTTGCCTCCTTTACGTCTCCGAAAAGATGATCTGCCGCTACTGGCGGCGAAATTAATGGAACAGCTGGCCAGCAAGCATAATAAAAAGGTCAGGGGGCTAACCCGTCAGGCACTGACCTATCTGATGCTTTTTGATTATCCCGGCAACTACCAGGAATTAGCCAATATTCTTGACCAGGCGGTCCTGGCTGCTGCTGGTGAGATGGTTGAGCTCAAAGATTTGCCCCTTGACCAGCAATGGCTATTGTCGGCCACGGCAAAACAAGCCCTGAAAAGCGGCAAGATATCCCTTAAGGTTGGGCGGCGTGAATTTGAAAAAGAACTATACTCTATTTTGCTGGCAAAAGCTGATGGAGATATCGCCTTACTCTCCAGATATCTGGATATCCCCCGCCATAATTTGCAGGAAAGAATAGAGGCGCTAGGCAGTAGCCCGCTCGATTAAGGCGGCCGCCTTGGCTTTGGTCGTTCCTTCGGCAATCAGTCTAATAATTGGTTCGGTATTGGATGGGCGGATATGGACCCAGGCATCAGGCAAAACCACTTTTATCCCTTCTGTTAAAATTAAGTCACTGCCGGCGAAGCGGGCTTTGACCTTTTCCAGATAAGCATTGGCTTGCTCCAGGCTGGCGCACTCAATCTTGGTTTTTATCATTTCATAATGCGGCAGCTCCTCAACCAGCCGGGATAATTTTTTCCCGGAAAAGGCCAGCAGGCTCAAAATCAAGCCTGCGCCAGTGATAGCGTCGCGGTTATAACCGACTTTCGGGTAAATGACCCCGCCGTTCCCTTCGCCGCCAATGAGTGCTTTAACGCTTTTCAACTCTTCCGAGACATTAACCTCGCCGACTTTTGTCCTAATTACCCTGGCACCATTGGCCTGGCAGATATCATCAATTGCTTTGGTCGTTGAAAGGTTGATGACGACAATTTTCTTTTTGGAATTGAGGTGAATTTTCTTGCCGATGACAAACTTTGTGACCAGGGCCAGCGTGGCCTCTTCTCCCACGGCCTCTCCGGCGTCTGAAACGACGGCCAGACGGTCGGCGTCAGAATCCATGGCAAATCCGACGTCAGCTTTTTTGGCCTTAACCAGCTCGACAAGCTCTGACAGGTTTTCTGCCGTTGGTTCTGGCGGGTGCGGAAAGGGTAATTTGGGGTTGCAATTAATGGCGATAACTTTACAACCGAGTTTCTCCAGGAATCTTGGTAAAATTATTGACCCAGCTCCGTTACAGGCATCGACAGCGACCTTCAGCCGGCGTAGTTTGATGGCCAGGGGATTGCTGGCCTTCAAGGCCTTGGCGATGTGGATATCCAGCGCTTTATTGTTTGAGCTGACGCCGCCGGCCGGGGCGGGCTTGAATTTCTTTTGTTCATAAATTGCCAGAAACTTGTTGGCCTGTTCCTGGTTGAGAAAAATACCGTCGCTGCGCATAAACTTGAGGCCGTTCCAGGGGAGGGGATTATGTGAGGCGGTGATGACAATGCCACCAGCGGCAGCTAATTCTCTGGTCATTATGCCGACGGTAGGAGTGGGGGCAATGCCTAGATCGATGACTTTGCAGCCGGTGGCTAACAGGCCGGAAAAAACAATCCCTTTGATGAACTCTGAGGTTGCCCGCGAATCGGTCCCGACGACAACCTTGCCGCCGCCCAGGTAGGTCCCAAAGGCTTTTGCCAGGTCCAAAGCAATTTCCGGGGTTAATGAGTCCGGGACAGTCCCGCGCACGCCGGAGATAGAAATTTTAAGTGGCATCTGATCTTGATTATAATTTCAGATTTGCAGTTTTGCAAGTTTTATATTATATTTATTATCACAAAAAATGAGCATTGTTTTTGCTGCGATCATGCCGCATCCGCCAATATTAATCCCCGCTATCGGGGGTAAACGGCTGGCTCAGGCCGAAAAAAGTAAAAAAGCCCTGGAAGAGGCTGCCCGCCGTTTGAAAGCGGCCAATCCGGACACAATTATTGTTATTACTCCCCACGGGGCAGTCGGCCAGGCATCTGTCCCGGTCTATACCAGCCGGGTGTTTGAGGGTAATTTTGCCGCTTTCGGGTCGGCAAAATTGTCTTACAGTTTTAAAGGGGATTCAGAATTAGCGCTAAATATTATCAAGGATACCCATCTCTCCGGTGCCTGCCCGGAAACCCTCCTGGATCACGGGGTCTTGGTCCCTCTCCACTATCCCCTGGTGGCCGGAGTTAAAAAACCGCTTGTGCCGATAGCGATTGCTTTTATGCCCTTGTCACGGCTTTTCGATTTTGGTAAATCACTTCACCAGACGATTGAGCGGCTTGGCCGGCGGGTGGCGATTATTGCTTCGGCTGATATGTCGCATCGCCTGACGGCCGATGCCCCGGCCGGTTTTTCCCCGCAAGGCAAGGTGTTTGACGAGAAACTGGTGGAATTGGTTAAACATAACGCTGTTCAGGGTATTTTAAAATTTGATGCCGACCTGGCCGAAGCGGCCGGGCAGGATGCCCTCTGGTCGATTGCAATACTGTTAGGGGCGCTTGATGGCCAGTCTGCCCAACCGGAAGTTCTTTCTTATGAAGGGCCTTTTGGTGTTGGTTATATGGTCACCGCTTTCACCCAAAAATGACAAATACATCATGGCCTGTTCAGCTAGCCAGGCAGACAATTGAAACTTATGTGATTGAACATAAGTGGCTTGAGCCGCCGGCCGAGCTGACGTTGGAAATGAAAGAAATAGCCGGGGTTTTTGTTTCACTGCACCGTCAAGGCGCCTTGCGCGGTTGTATCGGGACATTTAGCCCGGTCACTAACAATATTGCGCAAGAAATAATCAGAAATGCGGTTGAAGCGGCAACCAGGGATCCCCGCTTTAGCCCTGTAAAGCAGGCGGAATTGGCCGACCTAGAAATCTCAGTTGATGTTCTTAGCCCTCCGGAACCGGTCAGTTCGCTTAAAGAGCTTGACGCCAGAAAGTTTGGTGTTATTGTTAAGTCAGGTAACCGGAGAGGCTTGCTCTTGCCTGATCTTGAGGGAGTAGACACTCCGGAGGAACAGATAGCCATCTGCCGACGGAAAGCGGGAATTGGCACGCTTGAACCGGTGGAGTTGTTTAAATTTAGTGTAAGGAGATATACATAATGATAAAGGTAGGTATTGTTGGCGCGGGGGGGTATGCCGGGGTCACTTTGATCCAGCTTTTGTTGCGGCACCCGGAAGTCCAAATTGTCTGGCTAATGTCCGAAGAAGCCCATCGGGGAAAAAAGATCAGTGAACTTTATCCCCATTTATCTGGCGAACTTGAACTAGCCTGCCAAACTCTTGATGAGCTGGAGAAAATTGTCAATCAGGTTGAGCTGGTCTTTTTAGCCCTGCCGCATGGCATCGCCATCAATTATGTCCCCAAAATTATTGAGGCCGGGAAAAAAGTCATTGATTTGGGGGCTGATTACCGGTTTTCTGATAACATGGTTTTTAAAAAATGGTACGGCCTTGAACATACGACTGAAAAATATCTGCAGCAAGCGGTGTTTGGCCTGCCGGAGCTCTATCGGGCGGAAATCAAGAAAACTCGACTTGTGGCCAATCCGGGTTGCTACCCAACCGCTTCAATTTTGGGAGCGGCACCTTTGGTCAAAAAGGGTTTAATTGGCCTGCCCAGTTTGCTGGTTGATGCCAAGTCCGGTGTCTCTGGGGCGGGGCGGGGGGCCAATCTCAAGACTATTTATTGTGAGCGGAATGAAGGGATTGAGGCTTATGCCGTCAATAACCACCGCCATATGGGGGAAATTGAATTTCAACTAAGCCGGGTGGCCGGTCAACCGTTCAATGTCACTTTTGTGCCCCATCTTACCCCGATGACCAGGGGAATATTAGCGACGATTTATGGCAAACTGAAAAAACCGGTCAGCGCAGAGCAGCTGACGGCGCTCTATAAAGAATTTTATCAAGGGGAACCATTTGTCAAAATATTAGAAGGCAGGACACCCAATACCAAATTTGTCGACGGCACAAATTATATAAATATCGCGGTGGAAGTTAATGAAACAACCGGCACAGTCATTGTCATGTCGGTGATCGATAATTTAATTAAAGGAGCTGCCGGCCAGGCGGTACAAAATATGAACCTGATGTCTGGCTTGCCGGAAACAAGCGGCTTGCGGCAGATCGCCCTCTACCCATGATTACTTCCCCCAAAGGTTTCAAGGCTGGCGCACTGGCCTGCGGCATCAAGCAATCAGGCAAGCTGGATCTGGCGATTGTAGCTTCGGATGTGCCGGCCGTCGCAGCGGCAGTTTTTACAAAAAATCAATTTAAAGCCGCCCCTATCCTGGTTTCACAGCAACAAATAAAATCTGGCTTCTGTCAGGCGATCATTGCCAACGCCGGCAATGCCAATTGCCGCACCGGCCAAAGAGGCTTGAAAGATGCCTGGGCAATGGTAAAAACGACCGCCCAGGTGCTGGGGCTGGAGCCCAGGCATGTCCTGGTTACTTCGACCGGGTCAATCGGTCATTTTCTCCCGATAGAAAAAATCATTCCAGGCATCAGGCGTTTGGCCCAACAATTGTCTGTCGGGGGTGGTGAACTGGCCGCTCAAGCGATATTAACGACCGATACTCGAAAAAAAGAGATCGCGATAAAAGTTGGCGGGTACACCATTGCCGGAATAGCCAAGGGATCGGGCATGATACATCCGGATATGGCGACTATGCATGCTTTTATTACTACCGATGCCGCGATCGATAGGGCAACCTTGCAATTGATGCTTAAGCAGGCGGTAGCTAATTCCTTTAATGTTATTACTGTTGACCAATGCCAGTCGACCAATGATTGTGTTTTTGTCCTGGCCAATGGCCTGTCTGGTAAAAAAGTCAAAGGCGCAAAATCCCGGAGCCAGTTTTATCGGGCCTTGGAAAAGGTTTGTGTTTATTTGGCCAAGGAAATTGCCCGCGATGGTGAAGGGGCGACGCAGTTAATTGAGGTTAGGGTCAGTGGGGCGCGCAATGATAAAGAAGCTAAAATTGCCGCCAGGGCTATTGCTGGTTCTGACCTGCTCAAGTGCGCTGTCTACGGTAAGGATTATAACCTTGGCCGGGTTTTTGCCGCCGCAGGAGCTTCGCCAGCCAGGCTAAATATGGAGAAAATGCAGGCCGATATGAAATTCCTCAAGGGAGAAACGATTGTGACCTGTGATCTGGGGGTTGGCCGGGCCAAAGCAACCGCCTGGGGTTGCGATTTGACCGAAGGTTATGTCAAAATAAATGCGGATTACCATACATAATGCATAAGCAACTGATAAAAAGAGCAGAAACAGTCATAGAGGCCCTCCCGTACTTAATTAAATTCCACGGTAAGACTATTGTCATTAAATATGGCGGAGCGGCTATGCAGAGCGAAGAGCTCAAAGCCGGGGTAATCCAGGACGTCGTTTTGTTAAAGATGGTTGGCATGAATCCTGTCCTGGTGCATGGCGGAGGGCCCGAAATAAACAAATACCTGCGCCGACGGGGGATCGAACCAAAATTCATCGGTGGTTACCGGGTAACCGATAAGGCGACCATGGAAGTTGTCGAAAAGGTCCTGGGAGAGAAAATAAATCAACAGATTGTTTCTCTGATCAAAAAAGCCGGCGGGAAGGCCAAAGGTTTTTACGGCAAGAAAGGCAAGGTTATTAAGGCCTTCAAATATTGGAAAAAGGATGAAAACGGCAACAAGCTTGACCTGGGTTTTACCGGTCAGGTTGGTGGGGTCCGTTTTCGGTTTTTGCAAAAATGGATGAAGATGGGTTATATCCCCGTCTTGACCTCGATCGGGGTTGGCAGTAATGGGGAAACATATAATATTAATGCCGATAAAGCGGCTGCCGCCATTGCCGCCTACCTCAAGGCCGAGAAATTTATCATGATGACAGATGTCCCTGGGGTTTTGGACAAGGTTGGTAAAATTATTTCTGAAATTAATACTTATAAAGCTGATAAAATGATCAAGAATGGGGGGATTTCCGGAGGCATGATCCCCAAGGTCAAATCAGGTTTATATGCCTTGCGTAAAGGGGTAAAAACTACGCATATTATTGATGGTCGAACGCCGCATGCAGTCTTGCTTGAATTGTTTACTGATTATGGTATCGGCACAATGGTTCGCAAATAACAAGGGGGCGGTTAGGATGAAAAATTGGTTTTTAGTGATCGGTTGTCTGTTGCTGGTTCTCAGTTTCTCGGTTGGTTGCGGGACTAGCGGCGGGTCAGAGGCTACGACGACTACGACAACAGCCACCACCACCTCAACAACAACAACTCTGGCTGGTGGAGCCTCGATCAGCGGCCAAGTGGCGGCTGACGCCGGTGATTTGTCTGGTTTAGGCATTATGTCCACTGCCAAACCAAAATTCAGAACTTTGGCCAACTCCGTTATGGCTGGAGCGACTGTCAAGCTTTACCAAATTGGGGCTGATGGGGCAGAGACTTATACCGGTAAACTGGCGACTGCTGATGCCAGCGGTAACTACACCATTGCTGATGTGACCCCTCTCACCGCCGGCATCTATAAGGTTGAGGCAACTAAAACGGTTGGCAGCAACACCGTCAAGGTTGAAACCCTTTCGGTGGTAAATTCAGTGACCGCTGAAACTGCCAACATTGCCCCGGAAACTTCTATTGCGGCCGCGATGTTTGACGATGTCATCAAGCAGGATTTTACCAAAGTGATTGTCAACCAGAACACCATGGGTGAACTGCAAAATCTGGTGGTCGATGATACTGAAAACCTGGTCAATAACGGCCAGTTAGCTCTTCCCTCCATGACCACCTCCAATAATGTGCAGGTGGGGCTGGCCGCTTCGGGGATTGCTGAAAACAAGGGGAATGCCGACAAAGCCTTCAAAAAAGTCAAAATAGAAAACATGGGGAATACTGCCAAACTCGATAGCAACCTTAACCTGGCCACAAAGTATTTAAATGAAGTGACTATTACCGGGCCAGGGCAGGGATACATATTGCCAAAAGAAGCGACCAAGGCGATGGGGCAGGCTTACATTAATAGTGAGACCAAGACTATTACTGAAGTGGTTAATGCCCTAAGCCAGGCGGCTGGGACCTCGATCAACTCTGCCAATGTGGTTAACGGCCTTAATCAACAATTAGCCGGCATTAAAACAAAATATGACAGCCTGGTTGCCGGGAGCAGCGACGCCCTGATTACCGAACCGGAATATATGGTTTTTAACGCCGGACAAACTCTTACTCTGACCGCCACCAGTACGCTCGAGGTCAGCCAGCAGCTGGCGGTTGAAAATTATATCAAACAGAATATATTACCGCAGGGAACCGCGGTTGATGAAATTAAATTTATTGACCAGCTCGGTTACATCACCGCTGGATCCGGTATTGCGACCAATGAGCCATTCTTCCAGGAAATCAACCTCTACTACGGGAGTTATGGCGGTTGGAAGTTGGGGGGCGGCATCCAGCTTTATTTCCCGACCGGATCAGGGATCACCGCTACGGCAGTAAATATCAGAAGTTCTGACGGGACAACAAAATCATTAAGCGCTAACGCTCCCGGCTCGACGATGTACACCTTGGCTTCAGAGACGGGCCCGACAGTGGTGAGCGGGACTAATTATTTCACCTTGGAAGCGACACTTTCGAATTCGGCCCTATTGACGAAGCCGGTAACCATCGAAATGGTCGAGATCCCAGAGCCGACGGTTCAACGAATTGATGGGAGCCTGTTTGAAAATTTAAACAGCCCTGTCCCTTACTATCAAATCACTACCGTCAGCGACAAAAGGCCGATTATCAAATGGAGTACCAGCGAAGTGGCGGTCGTGACTATTCCCACCGGCTATGCCTGGGCCTATGCCCTGGAGGTGTCCAGATACGGGACAACGGTGGGGGCAACCACGCTGGAGGTAGATGATGCAGACAACACCCCTGTTTATGCGACCGGGACCGATATGGCAAAGTTGTTAACCAATAATTCGTTTTTGATGCCGGTTGACTTGAGCACGGAGGTCAGTGGAGAAAAAGTTGCCTACAGACTTTATGTCCAGCGAATCCTCTTGAACCCGGAGGGGAGATTTAACGGCATCGCCGCGGGAGCCTTCAGGTTCCTCCGTTACGTGCCTTAATCAGGAGTTGAAATGGAGAATTTACTAACCAGAATTAATGCCGATCTGCAGGCGGCGATGAAAAGCCAGGCGGAATTCCGCCTGGGGGTCTTGCGGATGATGAAAAGCAAAATCCTCTATGTCAATGCCCGCGGTGATTTGCCGGAGGCAGAGCTGGTTAAGATCATCACGAAGTATTCCAAAGAGCTTAAGGACGGGATCGAAGAATTTAGAAAAGTTAACCGCCCTGATGATGTGGCCAGAATAGAAAAGGAACTGCAGATTGTCCTGGAGTACCTTCCCAAACAGCTGGCTCCGGAAGAGGTCAAGAATCTCGTTACTGCGGTTATCGCTTCGGTCGGGGCGACATCAATCAAAGAAATGGGCAAAGTCATGAAGGAAGTTACAACTCGGCAGCCCGGGATTGATGGAAAACTGGTCAACCAATTTGTCAGAGAATTGCTCAAGTAAATGGAAATAATCGGCTTATTGTTGGTGGGGCTGGCAGCCGGGGTGCTAAGCGGCTTCCTGGGCATTGGCGGAGCCACAATTATAATTCCCGCCTTGATCATGATCTTTAAAATGTCGCAGCACCTGGCCCAGGGGACTTCATTGGCGGCATTATTGCTGCCGGTTGGTATTTTGGCCGTGCTTAAGTATTACCAGGTTGGCCAGGTTAATGTGAAGTTTGCTTTGCTCATTGCGGGGGGCTTCTTAATCGGCGGGCTGTTTGGTAGTATCTGGGCTCAACCGATCGCCCCAGAACTTTTACGGCGGCTTTTTGCCGCTTACCTGATTATAATTGCGCTGCAATTACTACTTTTTAAGTAAAAACAGTTTTTGGCCGTACTCAACTGGCTTGCCATTTTCGGCCAGGATCTTGACAATTGTTCCGCTGACTTCGGATTCGATCTCGTTAAACAGCTTCATCGCTTCAACAATACAAACCACTTTGCCGGCAGCGACATGGTCGCCAACGTTGACGAAGGCCGGGGCTTCAGGGGAGGGGGAGCGGTAAAAAGTGCCGACCATTGGTGAGGTGATGGCTACAAGCCCCTCATCTTCATCGGTTTTGGCTATTGGTTGTTGGGTTGTTGGGTGGCTAGGTTGATGGGTTGATGGGCCAGAAGGTTGATGCGCCGGCAGGACATGTCCCTTTTCCCGCCTGACTTCATATTTGACTCCTTTTTCCTCGATTGCTAAACCAGTGATATCTTCGTCTTTCACCATCTGAATCAGTTTCTTAATAATGTCAAAATCAGCCACGGAGCACCTCCAATTTATTTAAGCCCGACCGAGATACTTACCTTCACGGGTATCAATCCGTAATTCGTCGCCGACATTAACAAAAAAGGGGACCTGGATGACCAACCCGGTCTCCATGGTGGCCGGTTTGCCGCCAGATACTGTGTCTCCCTTGAAGCCTGGGGAAGTATCGGTAACTTTAAGTTCCACCGAGGCCGGGATATCAACATCCAGGACCTCTTCGCCAAAGAAGGAGATATTGGCCACAAAACCCTCTTTTATGTACTTGGCAACGTCAGCCATTTTGTTGTTTGGGATGGTGATCTGTTCATAGGTTGCCTGTTCCATAAAATGATAGCCTTCGCCATCAGCGTAGAGGAATTGCATTGGCTTGAACTCAATCCTGGCCCGCTCCACCTTTTCATCTACATTGAATGTCCGCTCAATGTTGGCCCCAGTCCGCAGGTCTTTGAACTTGGCCCTGACCCTGGCCTGCTGGGCCCACTTAATGTGGTTATACTCCAAGCATTTATAAAGTTTGCCATCAATTTCGACCGCATTTCCCGGTCTGACTTCGGTGATTGGTATTGCCATATCTGACGTGAAATTATACCTTATCTTGACCTCTCATTTCAAGTTAAGTAGAATGAGCTGATGCCGACTATGTACATTTTATTGGCCTATCTGCTGGGTTCGATCCCTTTTGGCTGGCTGGTCGCCCGCTTTTGGCAGGTTGATATCCGCCGGCATGGCTCCGGAAATATCGGGGCGACTAATGTTTTTCGGACTCTTGGCCCCCTGGCTGGCGGCTTGGTTTTTGCTCTCGATTTCCTCAAGGGTTGGCTGGCGGTCTATTTGGGGTACTGGTTGGGTGGCGATCCTGTTTTTGTCCTGTTACTTGGTTTTGGAGCTATTCTTGGCCACATGTTTTCCATTTTTCTTGGGTTTAAAGGGGGGAAGGGAGCAGCGACCGGACTGGGGGTCTTGGCTGGCCTGGCACCCGATATTTTTATCATTGCCATGGTGATGGCGATTATTCTAATTACTACTACCCGTTATGTATCAGTTGCTTCAATGGTGACAGCCCTGGCCGCTACCATAATGATGTTTGTGTTTAATAAACCACTTCCGTTCACGTTGCTAGTTGCCCTGGTCACCGCTTTCATCATTATTCGACATCGGACAAATATTGCCCGCTTGTTAGCGGGGACAGAAAACAAGGTAGGCAGGAAAAATGGCTAAAGTTGCAGTTATTGGCGCGGGGGCGTGGGGAACGACGCTGGCAATTATTCTGGCCGAGAAAAAACATCAAGTAACCCTTTGGGCGTTTGAGCCGGATTTAATCGCCGAGATCCTGGAATATCGGGAAAATAAACGCTTTTTACCTGGTTATCCGTTAACCGATGGGGTAAGGCCGACGGCCAATCTGGTGGAAACTTTTGCGGCCGAGATATTCTTCTTTGTGGTGCCCACTCAACACCTGCGATCTATAGCCAGGCAATTTAAAACCAGGATTTCTCCAGCCGCAACGATTGTGTCTGCCAGCAAGGGGATTGAGGACAAAACATTTTGCCTGCCGTCAGAAATTATCAGTTCCGAAATTGGCAGCCAGCAGATTATTGCCCTGTCGGGACCTAACCTGTCAAGTGAGATTGCCAAAGGATTGCCGGCCGCAATCGTAGCCGCCGCCAAAGAGAGGGCTTTAGCCGTCAAAGTGCAGGAGAGCTTAATGTTGGAGCGTTTTCGGGTTTATACCAATGATGATTTGATTGGGGTGCAATTGGGCGGCGCGCTTAAAAATGTGATCGCCATAGCTGCAGGATTGGCGGATGGTTTGGCTTTGGGTGATAATGCCAAGGCGGCGTTATTAGTCCGCGGCATGGCTGAAATATCACGACTTGGGAAAGCACTCGGTGCCCGGGAAGAGACTTTTGCCGGGCTATCCGGCATGGGAGATCTGATTACAACTTGTTCCAGCCAGCTCTCCCGCAATCATCGGGTTGGCCAGGCTTTGGCCCAAGGGAAAAAACTTTCCGCCATTCTGGCCGAAACAAAAACTGTGGCTGAAGGGGTCCCGACCACTGTGGCCGCTTTGGGCTTAAGCCGGAAGCTCGGAGTTAATATGCCGATCAGCCAGGAAGTCTATAACGTTCTCTACGAAGAAAAAGACCCCTATCAGGCACTTACCGCCCTCATGACCCGCTCTGCGACTAATGAATAATCTTGGCGGTACTATCCATGGTCTTTTTGGTCATCTCTTTTATCGGAGCATTTAGCTCGTCCAGATAAGCCTCGGTAATGATGTGCGGGGTAACAAAGACCAATAATTCATTCTTTTCTGTTGAGGTAACTGACTTGCGGAACAGGCTGCCGATCAGCGGAATATCCATTAAAAATGGAATGCCATAATCAGTTAAAATATCTTTTTCCTTAATTAAGCCGCCTATCACAAAGGTCTGCCCGTCTTTGACCAGAACTTCATTATTGGTTTCGGTCGTATCCTCCTGCGGCAGGCCGTTAACAATTTGCCCTTCGCTGACTTTGGGATAAACCCTCATGCGGATAAAACCGCTTTTGGTAACGTTCGGCTTGATGGTCAAAGAGGTGCCAACATTTAAAAAATTAACCACTTGAGTGGTTGAGGTCTGGGAGATGACATCTGTTTTGTAGCCCAATTTGGAGCCGATCAGGAGGGTGGCTTCCTTATTGTTGAGGGTGGTTAATTTTGGTGAGGCGACCAGGTCAGTTTTCTGTTTGGTTGCCAGGGCTGAAACAAAAGCCTCTAAGCTGGCGGTCGAAAAAATGGACATGGCATGTGCGTAGAGCCCTTGCGCCGCCGAGTCGGTCTTGCGGCCGGCTAACCCGGTTGTGTCGACGTAATTATTGTTGGTGCCGGTTTTCTTGTAGCTGGCGTCAATACCGACGGTGCTGCCATCGCTGTTGACCAGTTGAAGCATTTTGACCTCGATCATAACCTGGGTAGGGGGGATATCCAATTCTTTGATTAATTTTTCCAATCGGGGAAGATAATCAGAGGAGGTTTGGATGACTAATGCGTTATAAGAATCATCAGCGGTGACGACACTGCCGGTCGGGAGGATCGAACTTAGTGTTGTTGACAGGTCAGAGGGGCGGGCATTATTCAGGTAGTAAGTGCGCATAATCTTTTTTGTTGAAATGAAAATTGTGCCGGCGTCCTCGAACCAATCCAGCCCCTTGGTCCGCAATATTGCTTCGAGCCCGTTTTTCGGGTCGACACCAGAAAATGTGACTGTTACTTTGCCTGTGACATCATCACCGGCCACAATATTGATCCCGGTGGCTTTGGCAAAGATCTGCAGCACGGATTTAATATCGGCATCTTTAAGGTTTAAGTAAACCTTCCCTTTGGCGATACTGACATTACTCATCTCTTTCGCATAGAGCGGGACCATTAAGCTAACCAGCAGCAGCAACAGTACTAACTTTTTCATTATTTTGCCTCCATCTTTAATGTTTTAATATGTCCGCCTTTTTCTAAAATCACCTGGTCTTTGAGAATGGAAATGATCCTATAGCCCATTATTTTGCCGCCCACAGGCAGCGATTGCCCGGAAATAAAAGCGACCCGCATGCCCGAATCTACCCAAACCCCCTCGAGCACCGGTTCGGCCGGTTTAACTTGATCAACGGTAGCCGGAGTGGCATCTTTCTTTTTGACGCCAATTTTTACAACAAAAGGGTCGGCCAGGTTGATCTGGGCGGCGGTCAAGTTTTCATTAACTTCTTTGACCGCTTTTTTGGGGCTGCCGGCGACCTGGTCGACAATGGGCAGGGTGGTGGGGGTGGGGCCTTGGGTTGCGGCTGGGAAAATGGTCGGCCAATAGTTGACCAGGGCATAAACCAGAGCAGCCAGGACAACCCCTATAGTTAATAGTTGACGGTTCATATCAGTAATACGCAGTCAGGAGTAATTTAACATTTATGCCTGACTCTTCCCCCTTTGTTGCTTCCAAATTATCAACAAAAATCATCCGCTGGGAACGATGGAGCATGACAAAAAAATCATAAAGATTGCGGTAACTGCCAGAGGCGCTTAGGTTGAACTTAAAGCCTTCTGTGCCGTCGCTGGGCAGGGGCTGGATTGAGAGCAGCGTCAGTTTTGATTTTGTGGTTGCCTGGGAAAGGTCTTTAAGGATGGCCAAAGATCTTTTCTCATGCGGGACAATAGATTTTTCGGGCAAATTACCAAATTTAGCTTCGATTTCTTTAAGGGCTTGCACTCTTTGTTCAGCTGTTTTTAGCTCGGTCTGCAAGGCCCTGATTTCACTGTTGGTCTTGGTGATCGTATCCCAAAGCGGGGAAAGCAGAAAGAGATAAAAGAGATAAAAGGCAACGGCAAATCCGCCGATGACCATCAGTAATTTGTCCCTCTCGGTTATTTTAAGGTTATTCATGGTTATTCTTTGATCATCCCCGTGATCTCAAAATTTAGGGCATCAAGATTATATTCATTGTTTTTGGTTGCCTGGACCAGGGCCAGGTTGGACAAATAGGGCGAATTGGCCAGCGCCAGCATGAAGCGCGAGAGGGTATTCTCGGCTGTGTCGCCACTTTCAAAGGCAGTTCCCCAGATATGTAAGGAGGAGGGGGTTAAATTCAGGGTGGTTAAAAAGGCATTGCCTGGCATCTGCCGGCTGATTTCGATCATTATGACCGGTAATCGGGTGCTGCGGAAGGTGAAATCCTTTAAAGCTAAGCGCTTCTTTTCTTCTTCCCGGGAGGCCTGTTCAATTGAATTGAGACGGGCCAGGCTCGGCGCCAGGACAGCTAATTTTTCTTTCAATTGTTTGGTTTCACTATTCAGCATGGTCAAACGTAAGAAAAAGGCCAGGTAAATTAGGGTAAAAAGTATGACCAGCAGGCCAATAAGATATCTTGGCTGCAGATAGGTTTGCATCAGGACCTTCCAATGATGTTTAACCTCTTCGGGCAGCAAATTTATCTTACTAAGATCGGCTTGTGTTGCCCCGACCGCGGCAGAAAGCCGCGGGTCGAGATTCGGTTGGGTGGTGGGGAGGGTGAGGGGGATGCCCAATCCATCGCCGATAAATTCCTTCAGGTTGGGGGTCAGTGTACTGCCGCCGGTAAAGATGATTTTATTGATTGTTCCTTCCCCGGTTTGGCCTTTGTAATACTCAAAAGTCCGGGAAATCTCGGCTTGAATTTTTTCCAGTGCCGGCCTGACCATAGCCTGGAGCTGGGTGGCCGGGATATCCTTGATATTGGGATAATTGACAGTCTCAATCGGTATCCCGTTTTCGGTTTTGAGCTTTTCTGCTTCAGCGGAGGTGATTTCAACCTGGCCGGCATCGGTCATGAACTGTCCCGACATGGCCTGGGTAATTGTTTCCCCGCCAATGGCCAGTTCCCGGTTGAATTCAAAGTTGCCGTTGCGGAACAGGGAAATGTTGGTAGACCGCTTGCCCATATAAATAATCGAAGCGATCTTATTCCCCTCGCCGGTTAAATCCGGATGGTAGAGCGCCTGGAGTGCTTCGGGGAGGATGGTTATTCCAACCAACTTGAGCCCGGCCCGGCTGATGATTGATTGGGCCTCCAGGTACATTTTTTTGCTGATACAGGCAGCCACATAATCAATTTTGCCGCCAGCCGGATCACTGTTCGGCAAAGGATAATAGTCGACTAGGGCTGACTCGATCGGATAGGGGATCTCTTCGGCAAATTTCCAGTTGATCGCCTGGGCGGTCTCTTCCTGGGAAAGCTGAGGGATAGTAAAAAGTTTGACGAAGGTTTCCGGACCGCCGACGACCAAAACGGCTTCTGTCCCTTTGATTTTTTTGCTTTGGACCAGCTGCTTTAAGACGGCGGTTTTGGCCTCTTCCAGTTGCGGGTGTTTATCGAGCAGTTCAAATGGGACCTCATCCATACCCCAGTTTTTTATAACCGGCCCATTGTCGAGCTTTTCTACCTCGACAACTTTTACCACAGTGACTCGCAGGTCAATCCCGATCATTTGAATTTATTATAATTGATGGGCTGGGCTTGTCAATAAACTTCTTTCCAGTCAGTAATGGTAAAACCGGCCGAAGATTCGCCGCCGTTCTCAAAACCGAAAGGAATAGTTGAGGGGAGTTTGCTGGGATCATAGGTAACGACTGTGCTATTGGCAAAAGTCCCGACTTGGTTGACCACCACCGAACCATTCAGCCTAGTGCTGTTGGTCATATTAATGGAATTCGCGTACAACAAACCGTTAAAAGTTGTTGAATTAAGCGAAGTGACTGAGCCACTAGGTGCCAAAATTACACCGGCAAAAGTTGAAGAATTGTTAAAGACAACATCGCCATTGGAATACAACAACGCTTCGCTTGGTATGGCCTGCCCGTTGTTTATGCTGATGCTGCCGTCGGCAATAATGTGGAAATTGGCGCCGACCCGAGAATTGTTGCTAAAGGTTGCTGTCCCTTTAACAATAACCGTTATGTTGTCGCCCAGGCGGGCGGTGTTGGAAAGGTTGAAGTTGCCTGTCGTGGCGACGATTGTCCCCGGCCCGTTAATCCGGGCAGTATTACTGACGTTGATCGAAGTGTAATAATATGTTCCGCCGCTTAGGTTCATGGTGCCGCTGCTTAAATTCAGGGCTGATCCGGCCCCATGATCAGTTTCATTCAACAGGTTTTCATAATAGGTGGTATCAAAGGTTATCGGTTCCAGCGGGTCAATAATCGATTCCCAGGAAGCGCAGGTGGCGCTGTTTTGCAGGGTTAAGCTGTCGCTATACATGGTGCCATTTTGCAGTTTAGCCGAGTTGGTCATGACTACTGCGCCATTGTAATAAAAGTCGCCATAAACGGCGGCGGAATTGGTGATATACAATGTGGCCGATGGGTCCAGGGCGCAAAGGGCATAATCAAAACCAAACGGTAACCCCCCTTTCTTGAATTCAGCTTGGATTGTGCGGCTAACTCCATTGGCCGTGCCGGTGACCTGGACGACGCAATTGCGCATGGTTTGAGAGGCATAGGCAACACTAAAGCTGCCGCTTCCCAGGGCAATTGGCCCTAAAGCCGGGTTATCGGAAAAATCACTGTCTGCTGCCAGGGTGGTGGCAACCAGGTAGCGCATCCCCCCTTCAGCGATATTGAGCGCCTGCAGGCCATAGTAATTTCTGGTCGAAGCAATATTTTGACCGGAAACCAGCGAGACCGCCAAGGCGGAAATAATTCCCACAGCCACCATGACAAAAATGGACGTGATTATTATTTGCCCTTTTCTCATAAATTCCTTATCCTGGCCGAAGATTCCAGCGTAATGGGTGAGGTCCCCCCCGGTTGCATGGTCAGCCGGACCCTGATCGAGCGGATATTATTGATGACCGCAGTTGAGTTGCCGCTAGAATCCAGATAGGTAAAATTTATGCCAGAAAGGTTGGTAATCAGTGGGCTGCCATTACGTAACAATTGATTGCCGCTGGCGGTGTAACTGACAGTCTGGGAATTGATGTCATTAAACGCGCAATAAGTAGCAATCGCCGTGATTATGTTTTGCGGCTTATTGATCCCTTTGATTTCGGTTACCATTCGATTGAGCGAATTCCTGCCCAAATTAAGAGTTGATTCTTTATTGGAAGTGACAACCCAGGCCTGGAAAGCCGAAAAAATAAAGCTGGCGATCACCACGGAAAGGATGACCAAAATCGTCGCGGTGACAGCCGCTTCGATCAGGGTAAACCCGGGCAGGGGCTTAGTAGGTTGTATCCAGCGTCGTAATTTCATATGTCCCGCTTAAATTGCCTCCCCAAACGTAAGCTGTCACGTTTTTGTAGTTTGTGCCAAGCCCGACATCGGTATTAAGGTCGCCGGCCTGGACATTTTTTACCGAAATCCGGTATGAATAATTATTAAAAGGGGCGGGAAAAGCTGTGGGTGAGACGTCGACCAGGGCGGCAAAGCCTTTGGCCAGGTATTCCTCGAGCACTTCTTGGGCCAAAAATGTTTTGGTATTTGTATCCTGGTCGAGATTGGTTTTTGGAGTGATGGTTATAAAAACGGTCATTAACAAGTAAAAAGAAATCCCGATGATCATCATACCGACGATGGTTTCAACCAACGTAAAACCTCTACGGGCGGTCATTGGCTGTAAATCCTCCCGCTCTCCGGGGTAAAGAATATGCGACGGGTCTGGCCATCTTTGGATATGGTAACATAACTTTCCTGGGAAATAATATAGCCGAATTTATCGGTGTAGGGCACCCCCAGGGGATTAATTTCAACCACTGTGCCCCCCCCTTCGATCGAGATGTCGCTGATTAGCGTCCCAAATTGCTCGCCCAGATTAACCACCAGGGTTTGGCCCAGGTGGGCCGGGTTTTCGGCCAGGCTTTCGCTGGTTCCGTTGAGCAGATAGATACTATAGCGGTTGGTTGGATCAGCCTCGAAGGCCACCCCGTACCATTTGCCGTTGCCGCTGGCCATGGCCTGGGCGTAACGCAGGTCGGAAACCAGTTTTTCGGTGGCAGCATTGAATTGGATTGCCCTCAGGGCATTGTTGATGGCCACCATGATAACAACGGCCATGATAGCGGTCACTATAATGACCATGACCAGCTCCACCAGTGTAAAGCCTTTTTTCACTTCGGCCATTCTAACACTTTGGAGTGAATTGTGTAAACTTTATCAAACCGCTTTTGTGCAAAAGCAGCTTGCCGCAAACCAGAAGAGTTTGCCAGCCATAGGCTGTGCTGCGCCAAAAATTTATTTCCGAGGCTTCGGGAAAATAGCGGCAGGGGACAGATGTCTCGCCGGCCCGGAATTTGTTGGCTGCTGCCTGGGCGAGCATTTCGCTGTCAAAGACAAAGTCATTTGAGTTTTCTTCCAGCCTGATCGTTGTGAGTAATTGAGCATTGAAAGCCCGGAAACCTGAATGGTATTCGGACAGCTTTAATCCCATGACCAGATTTTCCACCCAGGACAAAAAACGGTTGGAAATGAATTTATAGAAGGGCATGGTTTCGGCCCCGCTCAAAATACGCGAACCCATCATCAGGTCTTTTTCTCCTTTGATGATAGGCGCGATCATCTGAGGGATTTTGGTGGCGTCATACTGCCAGTCGGGGTGGACCATTACCACCACATCGGCTTGCAGAGCCAGCGCTTCCCGGTAAAGCATCTTCTGGTTGCCGCCATAACCAAGGTTGCAGGGGGTTTGCAGGACGCGAATGCCCAGAGAGCGGGCAATTTCGACAGTTTGATCATGGGAGCAGTCGTCACCGAGGATTATTTCATTGACACAATCCTTGGGAATGTCAGCGACGGTCTTGGCCAATGTTTTAGCGGCATTGTAAGCCGGCATGATGACGATGACTTTATGCATATTAATATTCTGGCGGGACCTCTTTTAAGACCAGGTTATCAAAATACGCCTGTCCGGAATTCGGCGCTCCAAAATAACCCAGGCGGCACTCAACTTTTGTGACCTGCTGGTCTGGGCCGGTTTTTCCTGTCGCTTCAACAAATTGCCAATCTTGCGTCCCAAAAATCGGGGTTGTTCTGATGGTGGACCCTTCAACCAAGAGCAAGGCGCCTTCCCCGCGCCGTGCCACATCAACTGTCTTGATCCAGCCGGAAAGACGATAACTTTTGTTGGGTTGCAGATAGACCTCCTGAACCCAGCGGGCATCGACTAGCCCCTGATTAATCAATTTAACTGATCTGGCCCCATTTTGCCGAATATTGGGATCGGTTTCGGCCAAACAATTGGCGTCCTTATCAACCCAGCTTTCCAAACTCCAGTCCTGTGGAATGACCCCATAGGTTTTTTCAAAAGAGCCATTGATGATTAAATTGTTTTGGCTTTTTAGTAAAGCGGTTTGTTTGTTGGCTTCAAGGTCGAATTGGGCAACGACCTGTCTAAACACGGCCGGATTATTTTCGCTGACTAATTGTTTATCCGAAGGGATATAAGGACGGCCAAATGGTGGATAGACAAGCATTTTTAGCCGCCACGGCCCTCTTGATTGGGTCAGTTTCAGGTGATAACGATGGAATCCCCGCTGCAGGATAGTCCGGCTGGTTGGCCGGCCATCAATTTCCAGATAGGTCTGTGGAGGATCGAGTGAAAAACCATATAGCCCGCTCTGATCAAGAAAAATATAACCCTCAATTTGCAGGGCCAAACCGTTGGAGACGGGGATATTATCTCCCAAGATGTTGCGCAAGAAGAAAGGTGAATCAGGGAAGTATAGAGAGCTGATTTCTCCCGCCTGAAAAGGGGTCAGATATTTGGCACCATGTCCGGTCTTTGGTATAGCCCTGACCCTTTTTAAGATTAGCAGGTCTGACTTGTTCGGAACAGTTTGGTAGAAATCAGACGCCAGTAAGAAGCGGGCGATCAACCTTTCCTCTTCCGACAGCCTATCCCAAATCAAGATGACATAGTCGGCATGTCCGGCAATCGGCGGCAGCGGCAAGCCATCGATCCAATAAGCTGCCCGGAAGGGATTGGGAAAGTGATAGATTCTATGTCGATGGCTCAAATGCGGGAAAAGCGAATAGGAAACGGACAGGCTGGCTGATGGCGGAATCAATTTTAAGGCTTCAATTCTGTAGCGGCAGGTCAGGCTTTTTGATTGGGAAATCTTGTCAATTATAGTCGGCCATTGCTGCGTCATCGGCAGCCCACTCAAACTTAAATTACCAATAATGGCGGTTAATATGATAATCAAGGGCAGCCAAAGGGCGGCCCGCCATTGAACCGGCAAACGTAATTTTAACCAAACAACCGAATCAACAAAGGCATAAAACGCAAAAATGGTGACCGCATAATTGTAATGATAATAGATCGACATAAAATAGCCGCAGCGACTCAAGATGTTAACTAACAGCTGCGGCAGACATAAGAGAGCGACGGGGCTAAATAAGGGCAGGTAAAGCAGCGGGGCCAAAAGTTGGTTCAGGTAACGGAAACTTTCCCAATTAAATATACTCTGCCAATAGTAACTAAAATTGAAAAGGTTGTTGGATAAACCGCCAAACCAGTGGGAGTAAATCAGCAATTGGCTGGATTGCGGAATAATTGCGGCATTTGCCCAGGGCATAATCACCCTGGTGGCCAGAAGAAAATATATTCCTCCCATCAGAAAAGTGATTAAACCAACTTTTTTCTCCTTCTTTAAGAAAATCAGGTAAAGCCCCAGGAAAGCGATGGTGAGGGAAATGTCTTCTTTACCCAGTAAACTGACAAAAGCCAGGGGATAATAATAAGCGTATTGTTTCTGAGTTAAAAAATAATAAGTCCAGGCTAAAAAGAAAATGCTGATAACTTCCGGGTGGAAATTTTCCAAATTCATCCCTTGTAATGCCGGATAAAGCAGATAAGCGAGCCCGATGGCCAATGGCAGGTAGGCATGGTCGGTTTTTTTCCTGGCATAGAGGTAAAGCGGCCAAACTGCCCCAGCCAGGAAGGCGGTTTGGGCAATATAGAGCATGGTAACGTTGTCCCAGAACCAAAAAAGCGGGGCCAGGAAATAACAATTGCCTGAAACATGAAAAGTGAACAAGCTCCCGCCCCCCAGGGTGGAAACAGGCCAACAAAATTGGCTGATCAGCCAGATTATCTGGTCATAAACCCCGACATCGTGCGTGCCGGTAGAGTAGAGGGCGTGATTATAAATTGAATAAAGAGAAAAAACCACGATATAGTAGCCGGTGGCCAGCAATAACAGGTTTCTGGGCAGATTAGTCCGTTCCGCGAAGCGGAAATAATTCACAATGTTTTGAAATAATTGTCTGTATCTGGCCAAAAGAGGCTGAAGAGGCGCTAACATTAAAGTCCGACTTTCCGGCTGATGATGTAGAGCGGCCTCTGCTTTGTCTCTTCATAAACCCGGCTGAGATATTCGCCGATCACGCCTAAAAAAATCAATTGTATGCCGCCGATGAAGAGGACGGTGACCATGACCGAGGTCCACCCTTCTAGGGTGTGGCTGGTGAAAAAGTGCTGGTAGAGAGCGTAGATCATATAGAGAAAGCTGATCAAGGCGGTCAGGAGCCCCAGATAGGTCGCAAACCGCAGCGGAACGGCCGAGAACGAGGTGATGCCGTCCAGAGCGAAAGCGATCATTTTGCCGAGCGAATATTTGGTCTGTCCGGCTAACCGTTTTTCAGCTTTATATTCGACAAATTCCTGTTTGTAGCCGACCCAACTGATCAACCCGCGCAGAAAACGACCCCGTTCTCGAACGGTCTTCAGCGTTTCGACCACTTTGCGGTCGAGCAGGCGAAAATCGGCGGCATTTTGCGGCAGATTGATCCGGGCGATCCTTTGCATCAGCCGATAGAAGGTCCCGGCAGTAACCCGTTTAAAAAAAGCAGTGCCGGCCGAGTCAATCCTTAATGTATTGACGATCTCAGCCCCGTGTTTCCACTTTTGCAACAGAACGGGGATGACTTCTGGTGGATGCTGCAGGTCGGCATCCAGGGTAATAACTGCCCTGCCTCGTGAGGCATCTAAGCCGGCGGTCAGCGCAAACATGTGGCCAAAATTCCGGGAAAAACTTAGCCCCTTAACCCGAGGGTCGATAGCCGCCAGGCGTTCAATGGTTTTAAATGAAGAGTCGCTGCTGCCGTCGTCGACAAAAATAAATTCACTCTTGAGGGATTGGAGTTCCGCCAGCTTGGAGAGGCGTTGATAAAGATGCTCAAGATTGTCCGCTTCGTTGTAAACGGGGATGACAATTGAGAGATCAAGATTTTCTGGCATACTTAAGAGAAATTATACCAGAAAAGATGATGATTGCTAACCCAGCCAACGTTAAGCCTTCCCCCAGGTAATTTGGCAGGGTCTTGCCAAAATGCAGACGGACATGCTGGGTTTTGGGATAAACCAGCATCATGGCTGGAGAGACCATATAAATCCGTTCCGCGCCGGACACCTGCCAGTTGGGATGATAAGAAATTTTAATCAGGTGCGGATAGCCGATCAAGTTGGTGTCAAATTCCACAAAATCGTTGCCGACAGTTTCTTTAATGACTGGATGGGGCAGGGAAAGGGGTTTTTTGGGCAATTGAGCCAAATCATAGCTGGCCAATTTAAAAAACTGGTGGTCGCGGTCAGTAGGGTTTTTTATATAAACTAATGGGATATCTATCTGGCCCGACCGTCTGAACCATTCAAAAAAATCCCGCCGCCAGTCTTCTGTTAGGAAAAGGACGGGCTGGTTCTTCAAAGGGACGACATAATGGCCAGGGTTGGTGGCCAAGCGGTAAATGGCATAATCACCAAATTCTTTTTCCAGCCTCAACTCCGGTGTGGCGGCGGCAAACTTTTTGGCCTCCGGTGTGCGGACAATATATTGGGTGACATTGAACAGTTGCAGGTGTGGGATAGAGGCCGGCGTATTTAGGCCAGAATATTTATATTGCGGAAAGGGACCCGAGCAGACTTTGGAAACCTCTGATTGGATATAGAAAATAAATGGTGAGTTGGGAGAGGACTGCATATATAAGCCCTCCAGGGTTTCCCGGCCGGCGAAATAGGGGAGGGACTCAAATACCCGTTCGGTTCCGAAGCCGTTATGCAGTGGCGAGTGCTCATAAACCACGCGGCCAGGCCCAGAGCGGCGTAAATGCTGGCTGATTTGTTGCAATAGCGGCCAGGTTTTTTTGCCTTCAAAACCGGTATAGTTCCAAATGATCCAGCCCTTAATAAACGAGACATTGATTACAACCCAAAGAGCGATAATTAACAGGGTGATTAACGGGAGCAGCTGTTTGTTTTTGACTTCATCGAGAAACGGCAATAGAAAGGTTGCCCCAAAAACGGAGATAATTATTTGGATTATGGGAATAAAACGGATATCTAAAATCCCGATTTTAGGCCCAATAAAATATAATAACAGGCAGACCGTCGTGCAGTAGCCCAAATACCAGGTCCGCCGATCAAACAGATTGAGGAACAGGGCCAAGATACTTAACACAAACCCGGGGATAATGACCCGCGGAATAATTTCAAAAATTGATTTGATATACCAGGCGGTGACATATTCGTTGCACCAGGGCAGGGTTGCCAGGAAGGGGAGGAGCCAAAAAGCCAGGAGCAAAAAGCCCAGTCCGTAAACCCGGAACAAATACCAGAAATTCTGCCAGAAGTCGTGCTTGACCAAAAGAAAGAACGAACCAATGATCCCGGCAAAAATCAGGGCATAGCCATGGCTGAAGCAAAGGGCAAACACCAATAGGCTGTTTAATATAAGCCACTTCTTTTCTGTAATCCCGGCATAAATAGTCCCCAGGAAAAGAAAGGCTAATGAGATGCCGATGCCGTAGGAAAATTCACCGGCCAGGGTGCTGGGGATATTGGCCCCCCACATGCTGTTGGCTTCCATGAACAGGAAAGGGAGGGAGAAAAGTGCGGCGATGATGGGAATTGGGAATGGATAGCGGAGGAGACGGAATGAACAATAAATTGAAATCGGGAGCAGGAATATCCCCAAAACAGAAATCAGCTTGAAAGCCACCTGCATCGGGATAATAAAATTTAATAAGGCCATCAGCAGGAAGGGGAAAGGGAAATAATGATAAAACAACGGAAAACCGGCGTAATTGCCGGGAAACCAGCCCATCAGCTGGCCTTTGGGCAATAAAAAGTCCTTGAGGTAAACAGCTGAATAGTAATGGGAGCCGGTATCGCCGCCGGTCGTGGTATTCAGTGAAAGAAGGTAGCGGGGCTCAAAAAACCCAACAATAAATATCAAGGCAATAAACAATAGGGTCAAGTCAACGGCATTGTTTTTTTCCGCCAGAAAACGCCTGATCATTTTTTGAAAAACTGCAGGCCGAGAAATAATAAAATCAACGCTGCCAATAAGGCAAAAATGATATTGTAACTGATTCCCAAGATTTCCTGATTGGCTACGATTTTTACCGTTCCCGGAGTTACCGCCGTGTAATGATAATTTTGATCCTCTGTTTCGGCGATAGCATAAATCTGGTAATTACTGCCGGGTAAGGCGGAAAAATTCTCAATTCTGACCGATTCATTTTTTGTCGAACGGGGCGGCAAAAGGAGCTTGACCTGGCTGTCCAGGGCGGTTAATTCTTTGGGGGTAACAACTTTGATGGTCAGTTGTTGGGCCTGATCAGCATTGTTTTTGACCGTCAGGTTCAAGGTCCCAGCCTGGGAAAAAGCCGCCGGTTTAAATTGGCCCAGAATGGGGGGGGTGACATCCTGCTGGTAGGAAAAGACCGGGCAGGAGAGAGCAGAAAAAGGATATTGGTTGGCATCAGCATAATGCATGGTCAAAACCAGCGGATAATTACCCGGTTTATTTACTTTAAGCGGCAGGGTGAGTTTGGCTTGATAAATTCCGCCGATCGGCAGTTCGCTGGTTTTGTTTAAGAGGTGTTTTTGGCCGGCAAACATGATCTCGGCCTGGACGTTAAAGGCCGATTCATCTCCATTGTTGGTTGATGATATCTCGACCACTAGCTGTTGCCCGCTGACCCTGGTGGCAGTTATTGTCTTAAGGCTGATATAGGAAGCGGCGGCCGGCAGGATCAACGCTTGCAAGAGACCAAAGGTAATTAAACTCAGAATCAGATTTTTTTTCATGATAAGACTATTTTACGAAAATCCGCGACCGAAAGATAGAGCTTTTCCAAAGTTTTCAGCAAGGCCAGGCGGTTGGCTTTGATCCTCTCATCCTGATGCATAACCAGGATTTTATCAAAGAACAGCTCGATCGGGTCGGTGAGACGGGCAAGCGTATGGGCTGCATCAACCCAATTCTCTTTATTGACCAGTTCGGAAACCTCAACGGTGGTTTTAAGGCCGAGGGCATAGAGCTCTTTTTCCTGCGGCTCAACTAAATCATGCTCTAGAACCTGTTCCCGGGTGGCATGGATAGTTATCCGGCCCAGGCGGTCGGCCGAGGCCACCACGCCAGCCAGCCAGGGTTGCTGCAGTAGGCTGTTGAGGGCCGCGGCTTTTTCAAAAACGTCCAACACATCATTGAATGAGCCCAGGGCCGCATCGGCAACGTCATAACGGATACCGCTTTCCAGGAGCTGCGGCCGCAAGCGCCCAAGGATAAAATCTAAAATCTCTTTTTTTAGTTTGGGGAAATTCTGGCCGGCAAAAACCTGGCCATAGAGTTTATAAGTATATTCCAAGGTTTCGTCGAGCAAGAGATCGAACTTTTTAGCGAATATTATTTTTATTAACCCCTGAACAGCCCGACGGAGGCCATAGGGGTCTTCTGATCCGGTTGGGGTGGCGCCGGCCGCCAAGGCGCCGACTACCAGGTCAAGTCGGTCGGCTAACGCGACCACGGCCCCTTCCGGCGAAGCGGGGAGTTCGTCATCGGCAAAGCGTGGGAGATAGTGTTCGTAAATCCCCTGGGCGACTTTTTTGTCTTCGCCGGAGAGGGCGGCGTAATATTTCCCCATGGTCCCCTGAAGTTCAGGGAATTCAAAGACCATTTTGGTGACCAGGTCGGCCTTGCTTAACTCGGCAATGCGGCGGCAAATTTTAAGGCTGTCATCTTTTAAGCCAAGCCGCTTGCCCAGCCACTCGGCCAGTTTAGCCGTACGTTCGCTTTTCTGCTGCAGATTGCCTAACTTTTCAAAAAATGCCACATTGGCCAGCTCGCCGAGATGATCGCGCAGGGGGACCTTTTTGTCTTCTTCAAAGAAAAAGCGGGCGTCGGCCAGCCGGGCAGAAAGGACTTTTTCATTGCCGGCCACGACCTGACGATTTTTACAGTTGTCGGTCACGACGGCAAATTTGGGGAGGAGCAGGCCGTGCTGGCCAGTCAGCGGAAAGTACTTTTGGTTTTTCTTCATGGAGGTGATTAAGACTTCTTGAGGGATAGCCAGAAACTCGGGATTAAAGCTGCCCAGGTAGACAAGCGGATTTTCCGTCAAAAATGTGACTTCTGCCAATAAATCATCGGGTATTAACGGCTGGGCTTTAGCCTGCCGGGCAGCCAGCATAACCTGCCGCCTAATTGAGGCCTTTCTTTCTTCTGGGTCAACAATGACCCCATTTTTTTTAAGTATTTTTTTATAATTATTTAAATCCGAACTTAGTACTTTGAACTTCTGATAAGAAGAATAGCGATGGCCAAAAGTTTTATTCGACGATTTAATCCCGGCCAGGGTAAAGGGGACAATTTTTGTGCCATAAATGGCAACCAGGGAGTGGAGGGGGCGGATAAATTTGTCTTCCAGGTTCCCCCAGCGCATGGAGACTGGCTGGTAAAGGGAATTAATAATTTCCGGTAAAAGAGATTGTAATACCTGTTTGGTTGCCAGACCCTTTTTGGTTACTTGGGCAAAAACATATTTTCTTTGGCCGACCAATCTGAGGCTTAGTTTGTTGACCGGGACATTTTGTGTTTTGGCAAAACCCAGCGCGGCCGGAGTTGGTTGCCCATCGGCGGCAAAAGCTATTTCTGCCGGCGGTCCTTTGACCTCATTGACCAAGTCGGCTTGTTTATCGATCAGACCGCTAACCTGCAAGGCCAATCTGCGGGGGGTTCCCAGGGTAGTGACAGCCTCAAAACTCAAGCGGGCGCCGGCCAATCTATCTTCGGTTTTTTTCTTTAGATCAGCTAATAATCCCGGCATAAAACGGGCCGGGATCTCTTCACAGCCTATTTCAACTAACAGGTTCGACATATAGTTTGGCACAACTCCTGGCCAGTTTGCGGATCCGCAAAATGTAGGCCATCCTTTCCGAGACCGAGACCGCCCCGCGGGCATCTAAAATATTAAATGTGTGGGAGCATTTTAAAATATAATCGTAAGCAGGAATAACTTCGCCGTTATGCAGCAGGCGGGAGGCTTCTTTTTCGTATAAATTGAACAGTTGCAGCAGGGTATCAATATCGGCTGTTTCAAAATTATATTTTGATTGCTCCCGCTCTTGGGGGAGATAAATATCACCATATTTAACAGTGTCGTTCCATTTAATGTCGTAAACACTGTTGACCTTTTGAATAAACATGGCGATTCGTTCCAGCCCGTAGGTAATTTCAACTGGGATCGGCCGGCAATCAAAGCCGCCGCACTGTTGAAAATAAGTAAATTGGGTGATTTCCATCCCTTCGGCCCAAACTTCCCAGCCGGTTCCCCAGGCGCCAAGAGTGGGGGATTCCCAATTATCTTCGACAAAACGGACATCGTGTTTGGCCGGGTCTATCCCGAGCGAGCGAAGAGAATCAAGATATTTATTCTGAATATCCAACGGCGAGGGTTTTATGATGACCTGGTATTGGAAGTAGTGAAAAAGACGATTGGGATTTTCGCCGTAACGCCCGTCAGTCGGACGGCGGACCGGATCAATATACGCGACCTTGCAGGTTTTTGGGCCGAGCGCCCCGAAAAATGTTGCCGGCGACATGGTGGCGGCCCCTTTTTCCAGATCATACGGTTGGCGAATAACGCAGCCTTGACCAGCCCAATATGAGTTGAGTTTTTCGACTATTTGTTGAAATGACAGGGCTTTCACTTTATAATGATTATAACAATGCTCAAGGAATACATCAAGAAAGTCGTTGCCGGACATAACCTGACGCGTGATGAGGCGGCTCTCTCGATGGACTCGATTATGCAGGGTAACGCTACCCCGTCACAAATCGCCTCCTTTATTACCGCTTTGCATACCAAGGGGGAGAGTATCGAAGAGATCACCGGCTTTGCGCAAAAAATGCGGGAGCATGCGGTCAGTATTTTTCCCCAGCAAAAAAACCTGGTTGATACCTGTGGTACCGGCGGGGATCATTCCGGGACATTTAATATTTCGACAATTTCCGCCTTGGTAGCGGCGGGCGCC
>Ga0208373_1001562_pt1 | contig 29804 bp, 29 predicted proteins | sample RifOxyC2_FD_184036 | JGI IMG/M metagenome (GOLD analysis project Ga0208373, IMG submission 184036) | Soil microbial communities from Rifle, Colorado - Rifle Oxygen_injection C2 (SPAdes) | ecosystem: Environmental > Terrestrial > Deep subsurface > Rock core/Sediment | place: Rifle, Colorado... | reverse complement strand
ATCGCCCAGGACGCAGCGAAGCCGGTTGGGGTGGGGATGTTGTTTTTTCAGGGCATTGGCCGTCCTGCTCGTACCGATCAGCCCCAGCACATTGATCTTGCCCGAGACCATGAGCGGGGGAACCAGCTTTCTGCCCTCGCCGTAAATAATATTCATGACGCCTTTGGGGAAGACCTCACAAAAGGCCGAAAGAAGCGGGGCATACAGGAGGGCCCCATGCTTGGGCGGTTTTAAGATCACGGTGTTGCCCATGATTAAGGCCGGGATCAGGGTGGTAAAGGTCTCGTTGAGCGGATAATTGAAGGGCCCCATACAGAGCACCACCCCCAGGGGGGCCCGCCGGATCTGGGCGATGATGTTTTCTTCAATGGAAAACCGGGAAGAAATGCGATCCAGGTCTTTCAAGGCGGCCAGGGTATCGTTCATGTATTGAATGGTCCGGTCGAATTCTTTTGTTGAATTCTCCAGGGATTTGCCGATCTCCCACATCAGAAGCCGCACCACCCGGTCCTTTTCCTCCATCATCCGGAAGATGAACCGTTCCATGTGATCAATGCGGTCGGCCACGGACAGGGTAGGCCAGACGCCCTGTCCATGATCATAGGCAGCCGTTGCCGCATCCAGGGCCTGCAGCGCCTCGACCTCGGTCAAGAGCGGATATTCGCCGATAACAAAAGGTTTCAGACCTGTATCTTCAACCGTCCGGACCGGGGAACGCACTTCCTGACGCGGACCCTCCCAGACATGGATCTCACCGTTGATGAGATACCCTTTCTGGATAAAGGGGATATCCTTTAAAAGCGCTTCGGGTATCTCCCCGGCCTGGGGAAACATATTTTTGATTTTTTCTGCTAATTCCATGATCTGCTCCTTCCCTCAAAACTATGGTTCAGGTTCATCCACCTATTTCAGAATCGATCTGCCGCTTTGTCAGCCCGCTTTTTGCTCACCGGATGCCCGGAACAGCACAACACGCTTTTCTGTTCCCTTGGCTTTATACATTGCCGTATCGGCATTTTTGAAAAGAACATCAGCCGTATCTCCATCTGCGGGATATATGGCAATACCAATACTGGCTTTTATGGAAAGAACAATCCCATTAACCTCGAAGGCTTCTGCAATCCGATGCACCAGCTTCTCTGCAAGGCGAGTCACGCCGGCTTCTTGCTTGACCTCGAACAACAGGCATACAAATTCGTCGCCTCCCCAGCGACTGACGATGTCTTCATCACGTACAAAAGACGTTAAACGATTTGCCGCCATCACCAGCACCTGATCTCCCATATCATGACCGTAAGAATCGTTAATATTCTTGAATTTGTCGATGTCAATAAATAGGACGGCGAGTCCCCAACCGTGCCGTTTTGCCTGGACCAACCCGTGGTCGAGACTCCGTTCAAATGAGATACGGTTGGGAAGACCCGTTAGTGAGTCCTGAAGCGCAATTTGTTGCGCTTCTTCCGTTTTTACCTGGGCTTTTGATAAATCGTCGCGCGCTTCAGCCAAGTCAGCCTTCGTATCAGCGAGTTCGGATTCGATGACGATTCGCTCAGCCATTTCTTCGGCGAGTTTGACGTTAACCAGCTTCAAATCGTCTGCGGCTTCTGCAACCTTCTGTTCGACATTTTCATTCTGAGTGAGGGCCTGTTTCATAATTTGAACAGGGACCTTTTCTTGCTTTAGAACTTCATTTACCAATGTAAGTTCTCCGGCAGCCTTCTTGACGGTTTCTTTGATTTTCTCATTTTTCTTAAGCACGCGTCCAAGCGAAGCTCTCTTGGCGGACACGTTTTTTTTCAAATTTTTTGATTTCATAATTATCGTTGAACCTTATCTAACAGACGGTTTCCCATCAACCCCTGAAGATGATCGAGCAATCGTTTTTCAGGGGTTCCGATCATAAGATCCTGGTCGGACAGCATCACTATTTTCTCATACTCCGGTTGGGTGATGATGTTCTTATGGATGGCTTTTTCAATCATCAAGTTTAATCCTGAATCCGGTTGGGTAAAATTCATAATATTTTCCTTTAATTTTGGGCAAGCCCTTTGGACCATTCTGCTTTCAAAGGTCATCCGGTAATTGAATCCGGGATAGTGCGCATTTCAAATTGCGGTTTCGGCAATGCTGAATTTTTTACAGCCTGGCGCAATGCACTGCGAAGCCCTTCTTCCAGTACAGGGTGATAAAAAGGCATGGACAGGATATCCGCCGCCTGCATTCCAGATCCAATGGCCCAGGCAAGAAGATGGGCCAGGTGTTCACCGTGGGGCGCGATCAACTCGGCTCCCAGCAGCAGGCTGTCTGTTTTACGGGCATAGAGCCGGACCTTACCCTGGTTCTGCCCCATCATCATGGCTCTTCCCTGGTGTTCATAATCCGACTCCCCAACAACAAACTCTATTTCGTCCCGATTCAGTGCTTTATGGGATTTTCCAACCACCGCAATATTTGGTTCACAAAAAGTGATTCCGAGATAAATGCGTTTTTGAAAGCCGGTGACTGCGGGGGCCATTGCATTATAGCCTGCAATCCGGCCTTCATCAGCGGCTTCATGCAACAGGGGGCGTAACCCGTTTGCATCTCCGGCAATAAAGACCGGCAGGTTTCCAATTTGAAAGGTGGTCTCATCAAACACAGGCAATCCACGGTCGTTCAATTCCACACCCAGGTTTTCCAGTCCAAGACCGTTCAGGGCCGGACGCCTGCCCACAGCCACCAGCACCCGGTCCACATTCCAGGTCTCATTCTCGAAGCCCACGGTGAGGCGGTTGCCGGTCTCACCCACAATTTGCAGTGGTCCGATCCGGATACGCAATTCTTTTGATAAAGTTTGAACCGCATAATTTTGAACGTCCGGGTCCGTCAATCCGCCGATGGATTTGCTCCGTGTGATACAAATGACGTCGACCCCCATCCGGCTGAGCGCTTGAGCCATTTCAACACCCACCGGACCGAGTCCGAAGACTGCCATTTTGCGGGGAAGGGTTTCAAGCTCAAACAATTGGTCGGTATCGATCAGATATTTTGCATATTTTTGCCAGGATTCCGGGATAACAGGTTTCGAGCCAGTAGCAATAATGATCTTATCCGCATGAAGGGTCTCATCTCCGAGATCAAGGGTATTGGGGTCAATGAACCGGGCATGTTTTTGTATCAGACGACCTCTCCACGACTCCATATCTTTTGTTACACCGCTAACGAACCCATCCCGGAGCCGACGGACATGGGCCATGACCTTTGCAGAATCCGGTAAGGCCGGTTTGGTATCTTCACGGTTCAAGGCTTCAAGGCCCTGTTGGGAATGATATGCATTTGCAACGGCAATCAAGGCTTTGGACGGCATGCAACCGACCCGGGCACAGGTGGTTCCCAGTGTCCCGCCGTCAATCACCACATAATTGTCCGTGTATTTAGAGATTTCTTCCCTGGCCGTCAGTCCGGCTGTACCGGCCCCGATAATGGCCGCATCATATGTTTTTTTCATTGTTATCATGCCTCCACAGTTTTCCGATGCCCCAGGCGCACAGGCTGAAACCTGCGGCCAGCACCGCAACGGCGACAGCCTGGTTACCGAACAGATCCGTCAGGGTGATCCGGCCTGCATTGGTGGGATCGTATAAAATAGGGATCAGGGTCTCGTGCAAGTAGGCGAAAAGGGCTGCGCCGGCCAGACCGCCCAAAAGGGCAAAGACCGCATCCAACCGACCTTCGCCGGCAGCCGCCCAGGTGGTGCCGGGACAATACCCGGTCAGACCCCACCCGATGCCGAAAATGACTGCGGCAAGCCCAGTGGCAACAATGCTGGTGGGCAGAGGCAGGATACGCCCCACGCCGACGGACTGGAGCCCGAAAAGGCCCACGGCGGACAAGGCGACCGCCAGGACCATGAACCGGGGAATATCCGCATCCAGCATCAGGTGTGATCGGGCCATTCGATGGGCGTCGGTGGCGCCGATGCGCTGGATGACAAATCCAAAGGCAATGCCCGAAAAAAGTCCCAGCCAGATATTGGTCATTGGATATCCTCCTTTTCTGCAGCCTTGCCGAAAATCAGCCGGGCCGTGAGCATGGCCACGGCAAAAATGACCACTCCGAAATAAATGCCGCTGATGGCCAGTTGCGTTGACCCGGAGATAAAAAGCCCCAGGGTGCAGCCGCCGGCCAGGCGTGATCCAAAGAGAATCAGGAACCCGCCCAAAAAAGTGGCTGCATATCGTTTTGCCCGGCCGGCACCGAACCGTTTCACCCAAATGGGCGGCATGTCCCGCACCGGGATGTCTCTGGATGTCCGTCCGGCAATAAAACCGCCCATGGCCATGCCCAGAACAAAGGCAAAAATCCAGGAGCCGGGTCCGGGGATAAACCGGTAGTGGGCCTTGGCCGCCACATAGTCCGGTGCCGCCCACTCAAAAAAGCCTTTGAGGAGACTGACAAATCCGCTGGACGAGGCCGGGGGCCCGTAGGTGGCAAAAATAAAGAGAATGATGCCCGACAGGGCAAATGCAGCCGGGACCCAATTCCAATAAGGGATGCGCTGTTTATTCCGGTATTCCATGGCTGTTATCCTCCACAGGAGGCGTACCCGCTTTTGGAACTGCTGCCGCCTCCGGATTCAGCGGTCTTGCCGCTTTTTGGGGTTATCGTTTCCCGGCTGTTGGCGGCGGAGGATGCCTTCCCCGGCAGGGTATCCCCTTTGAGAACATTTTCTCCTGTTTCAACAGGATAGAAAGAGCGATTATTGCCCCATTCCATCCAGGATGGCTCATAGAGCCGCACATCCTCAAAGCCCATCAGCCGGAGCACAAAATATCCGAATGATCCGCGTCTGCCCGAATGGCAGTAGGTGATGACCGCCTTATCGGGATTGAGACCTTTGTAAAGTTCCTGCAATGCCTCGTAAGGTTTGATTGCCTTGATGTCGGGGGTGGTCCAGTTGAGGGTGTAGTCGCTGTTGGTTGCGGTGGGGATATGTCCCAGCTTGAGCACCGTACCGTCCAGCCCCAAATTTGGTTTTTCACCCAGATATTCTTCCCGGGACCTGACATCCAGGATCTGATAATAGGGATCCCCGAGCCGCGGCATGATGTAATCCGCTTTCACCCATTTTAAGAGGTTGATCTCTTTTGACGGGGCCTGGTAGAGGACCGCCTCTGGTTTTCGGGGATCGGCCGTGGTTTCTCCGCCGGCATCGATCCAGCCGTCAATACCCCGATCCAGAACCTTGACGGTCTTATGACCTAGCAGGTCAAGAACCCAGAAGATATAAGAACTGGTAGCGCCCCCGTCCCGTTTCACCGAATCATACAGCACCACGGTATCGTTCCGGGAAATGCCGTGTTCGCCCAGCAGTTGCTGGGCGCGCTCAATGCCTACGAACAAGGCGCCCATATTGCCGGCAGCCTCATCATGCTGAAATTGCTGCCAGGGCATTTGGACGGCATCGGGGATCAGTTTACCCTCAATGTCTTTGTCCATTCGAACATCAACAATCACAAGACTTGCATCTTTCTTATGGGATTTCAACCATTCGCCTGTCGCCAGGAAACCCGCATTGGGATACGCTTTACCGGTTTTGCTGCCGATCGCTGAGGCTGCCGACCAGTAGACGCCGATCAACAAAACAGCGGCAATGGCCACATAACGCATTAATTTACCGTTTTTCATGTCTTTTCCGTCCTTTGGATATTTAGACGTTAATCATCCTTTCCCGGTCCCCTGTCAAATTCCACGATCCTAGCAAAATCCCTGTCCATCCCTTTACGGACCCGGTGGAACATCGGACCTTTTTTTTCAATTCGCCCCCCCATGTCATAGGTGAATTCAGAGACAGCCACATGACGGAGCCAGTATCCGGTCAACACCGGTCCCGTACCGTCGTAGCCGGAATGAAAGTGCACAAACTCATCCTGAGGCTCCGGCCGCGTGTTGCGCCAGGCATCTGGTGCTTCCTGGAAAAATATCGGGTTGATTCTGTCCCGAACGGGGATAGTGATATCGGAGGGGGGCAGCGTCACCCGCACCGCCGTTCCTTCATAGAGTTTGGCGCCGTCGGGCATATCTGAACTGTAAAATTTATTTTCGTTAAAACAGACGAACTGCAACCGGCTCAGATCCCTGGGATCTTCGGGTCGGAAATAATACCCCACAAAGGGTCCGAACCCGATCCTCCGGCCGTCATACACCTGCTCCAGCCGGGCCATATACCCATGGGGAACGGCAACACCGCCGGCCGATGACCCATCCGGTCCATTGGACCCCATGGCGGGTTCCTGATCGGACCGGCAACCGGATATCAACACCAACCCAATACAGATCAAAAGCATGGAAAGGGGTATTAATTTATAGATTCCGATTTTCATAAAAACCTTCTTTTATCATGGACCGTTTTTCACGGATGCTATTGCCCCAATTTTTTTCCTCTGCCACTCCTCTTTGATAACATTCACTTCTTTTATTTCAATTCTTATGCCAGATAGTCGTTCGCCCCCATATTTGATGATATCTATTTGATATTTATATGCTATCCAACTTATCAAAATTGGCGCCACTACTATTAATGACCATATATAAATGGTCATAATTGACCTATGACCATTTATGACGGATTGGTTTACAGGAGAAGCAGGCAAACCCATAACTGCCAAAGAAATACAATAATGAGTGATAATACAACAGTGTAATGGCTTTCGCGGCTCTTCTGCCGCTTTCTACGGCGCCTTCAATACTCCACACCCGAGCCTGGGTTTGGGTGTGGGCTCCTGCTAAAAACAGATTAAAAACCGGAGTTTTCTGGGCGGGTAAATATGCTTGGGTATTTGTTGCGTTAACCCATTTGGGTTGCAGAGGCACGACGCACCGTATGCGCAATTCGGATAATTTCTTGAGCAATATTTTCAGGCGAAAGAATAAAATCTATATAGCCGCTTGCTATTGCACTCTCAGGCATATCCGGCGGCCCGGCTGTGTCCGGCTTTTGCGCAATGGCAACACCCATATCGTTCGGCAGATGCTTCAGTAACCGGCTATAGGCGTCGAGACCACCGGCAGAACCACCCACACAAACGATAGGAAAATCTCTGGCTGCCGTATGCGTTTTCATTAGATTCTCTTTTTACTCACCCAATACCTTCTTGATCTGGCCGCGTTTCTCCTGAACCTTTCCCTGAATTTTCTCGATTTTACCTTCGGCTTCCAGATCAGGATTTCCGACTATTTTCCCAACCGTCTCTTTTACCTTTCCTTTGACTTTGTGCAGGGCGCCTTCTGTTTTATCATGTGTGCTTGATTTCATGATGTTTCTCCTGTTTTAATTTTTTTATAGTCATTATCAGTCGCCCTGAGAAGGGCAAGGTTCACTGGTCTTTTAGGACATTGGGCGTCTTCAGTTCAGCGTCATGTCGTTGGAAACGCTTTTTACGCCATGGACATCACTGGCCAGTTTGCCGGCCAAATCCCTTTGAGCCGCATTGTTCGCGATGCCTTCCAGCTTGACCATGCCGTCTTTTGTGGACACGGCGATGTTCAGAGTGCTGGTTGAGCGATGATACAGCAAGGTTGTTTTGACCAGAGCTGAAATGGATGCATCATCAATGGATTCCAGGACGGGGCCGGCCTTTTCAGGCATTTTTGCCGGATCAGGTGGCAGTGCTGAAGGCGCGACGGTCATCATATTGTTAACGGTTTTAACCCCATCCACATCCAGGGCATATTCCGTTGCCAGGTCTTTCTCAGCCGTGCCGGAAGCTTCACCACGCAAGGTAATGGTCCCGTTTTCGGCAAAAACCTCAGTTGCCGTACCACTCACGTTCCGATGAAATAAAAGAGTGGTTTTCACTTTGGCCATGAGCCATGCATCAGAATAAACAGCCGGTGTTTCCTTTTTTAATTCAATCTTATTGTCCACACTTTTAACACCCGGCTGATTCGCCGCGATTCCGTGGGCCAAAGATCTTTGCGATTCTTCAAAAACCGTCCCGGTCAAGGTGACGGCACCGTCTTTGGACCGGATGCGAATATCTTCATCCTTTAAATAGCGCTTGAATACATAGGATTTTTTTATGGAAGATTCGATCCAGTCATCCGAGTCGGATGCAAACAGGACAATACCGGTTAAGCACAAAGAAGCGGCAATGACAATCAATAAAACATTCCGTAATATTTTTCCCATGATGTTTTTCCTTTATTTACCGATACGAATGCCCCGGATGGAATCAAATACGCCAAACAGGTTGCCTATCCACAGGATAACGGCGATGACCACCACAATGTTCAGAATCTGCTTGATCTTTCTGTCCATGGGGATGTAATTGTTCACCAGCCACAGCAGAAACCCGACAACGATTAAAATGATGACAAACTGTATAATATCCATGATAGCCCCCCTTTATAAGGTATTTTTTCTTCCCATGATCAGCAGCGCTATCCCACCCACCAAAGCAAGGGCTCCAACGATGGGCGGCAACGGGATGGTCCGTGTTTTATCTGCCGTCATTGTCAGCGGACCGATATCAACGATTTTTTCTCTGGTCGTGTAAGAAAACCCTTGATACCCCAGGGCTGCAACCCCTATGACGATTAATATAACGGCCAATAATATGTTTGCTTTCATTTTTCACCTGCTTTATAGAATTCATCCGGTTAAGATGAAGGGTTTAAAAAATTTTGCCGGCTACAAGATTCTCCGGCCCTGAACAATCTGGACTATCAGTGCGATAACCGCCACTACCAGCAGGATATGGATAAATCCACCCATGGTATAACTGCTGACCAAGCCCAGTACCCAAAGTATTAACATGATGACAACAACTGTCCACAACATGGTATTCTCCCTTCGTATTGATTAATATCTATGATCGGACCGGCCGACACACCCCGAGGGGGGCCGGCCGGTCCGGCTTGCTTATTTTACAACCATGCTGTTCTTAACCGATGTCACCCCTTTCACCTTTCGGGCGATTTCCACAGCCCTGGCGGATGCACCGGCGGAATTCACAAAACCGCTCAATTGCACTTCTCCCTTGAACGTTTCCACATTGATCTGAAACACCTTCAACATCGGGTCATCCAGTATTTCCGCCTTAATCTTGGCGGTTATGACGGAATCATCCACATATTCACCCGTGCTTTCTTTTGTTCGTGTTCCTGCGCACCCTGCAATGAGGGCCGTCAGAAACAGTACGACAACCAATTGTCTGAAAAAAATGACCTTATTCATAATGACTCCTTTATATTATAAATTCATCGGATGGAGTTCAACACGCCGGTTCAATGCACGGCCCTCGGGAGTGCTGTTGGAAGCCGCCGGTTTGGAGAAATTGAATCCCTCAAGGGTCATGCGATCTCCACTAATTCCCCTGCTCATCAGATAGGTCTTTACGGCCTGGGCCCGTCTGATGGAAAGGGCGTCATTGTATTCTTTGGTGCCGATACTGTCCGTATGGCCCTGAACCTTAAGCGTAATCTGGGGATAAGTTTTCAAAACATCTGCAACCTCATTCAGAAAATCAAAGGCTCCCGGTTTGACAACGGATTTGTCAAAATCAAAATAGGCCTCATCCACTACCCAGATGCCCTGGGCATTTGTCCCTTTCAATACAATCGGGGCCGGAGCAGCGGGGGGAGTGACCTTGGCTGCCGGGGCCATGGGTTTTTTGGTCAGAAAAACGTCTTCGACAAATTTGGCCATGCCGGCATTCGTCAACAAATTATCCGCATTGGAGGAAAAGCCGCACTTGCCGATACGGGCAATTTCATCCATGAGGACGGCCCCTTTTTCATTATCACCGACAAAGATGGGATAATAACAAAGTCCTGCGCCCAGTTGATCCTTCAGGGCCTGAGCTGCTTTCAGTGTGATGGGGGATTCTAAACTGGATTCCGGCTGACCGTCACTGATGATAATCACAGCGGTTTTACCGGAAACAGATTTCAACTCCTCCTTCCCGGAGGCGTCCAGACCCGTATGCATGGGGCTTGTACCACCCGCTTCGGATATCTTCTTTAATTTTTCACCCAGGGCCATTGTGGAATATTTCTCCATGCCGTAAAAAAGAACCGTATTTTTGTCGGATACTGCCGGGCTGTGGCCAAATGACCGGAGAGCACCGTTCTGACCCAGTTCCGGCAGGGTCTGATTCATGCGGTTGACAATCTGGACGGCCATATCAAATTTTTCATTTCCCTTGTATAGGTCGCCCATGGAACTGGATGCATCCAGGATAATGACAAAATTATCAATGGATGACACATAGTCGTTTGCGCTGAATGGGGTCAGGGTAAATGCGGGAATGGGCTGGGTCGCTTTCTGGGCATAACACCCCGACAGTAAAAGAACGACGGCCAGGGCCATAAAGAGTTTGGTACTGAAAGATTTCATGAAAGGTCTCCTTTATATATTAAGTTTTGCGGTTCACGGATGATTTATATCCGTGTGATGGATTCGTTCACAGACTGATATAATTCAATTAACGTGCCGGAACTTCCGTATCCGGTTTATAATCGCTATCCTGTTGACCGGCAGGGGCGGCAGGCCGTAAAGAGGTTTATACCGGCGGCATTTAAAACTAAGAAATTAGGTCATATTCAGCCCTTGGTCATATATGACCCAATTTTTATTTGGCTTTTAATGGCGTCTTGCCGCACCTTTTTTGCTGATTCTCCATAAAAACAAGGAGGATGGATGACCTTATGCCGGATATGGGAGTCCTGGCACATAAAGTGAATATAAAATTGGGCATCGTGAATCTTTAGGAGTTATTGTCAAATGTTGTGATGAGCATCGGACGGCATTCCTTTTCTGTTGAGGAGTATAATCATGACCGGCATTGAGATCATTCCCGTGGAAGGGGGATCCGAATTGAAAGACTTCATTGAACTGTCCTGACAGCGGGCAATGGATGTCATTGAGCACGATGAACAAAACGGCCAACCGCCGCTGAAAATTGCTTATCTCCTCGAAAGGATCATCAACACCCCCAAACCCCGGTTGCGTTATGCAGTGGGTGCGGCTGATCAAAAATTATCCCTATTTTTGAAGAAAATATTGCCGGACCGATGGTTTGATCAAATCGTCATGTTGTATTATAAGCTTAAATAAACCGGTCTGCCCATATAAAAGGAAAACCGATAATGACCGAGAAGTTTATAGGACATCTGCCGAATAATGATCGTTTTCTTTTAGAAAATGAAACTGTAATTGACAGACAGACTGGTTTAATGTGGACAAAAAATGCTTCTTTATTTGATTTGCCTCAAAGCTGGGCTGAGGCATTAAATACCATTAAAGAACTCAATAAGTCAGACCATTATGGCTATCACGACTGGAAGATTCCAAATCGTAAAGAATTGTTCAGTCTGATGAGTTATGAAACGATTAATCCCAGTCTACCGATCGGCCATCCGTTTATTCATGTATTCAGCGGCTACTACTGGACTTCTTCGACCTGTGCGAGGTTGCCAAACCAGGCATGGTATATACATTTGGGGGGAGCCAGGGTTTTCAAGGGAATGAAATATGGTTCATATATGGTTTGGCCCGTTCGAACTGTAGAAAACTGTAATAATAGCAAATTGTTTCAGACCGGACAAAAGACATGTTTTAATGAAAACGGTGTTGTTATAGATTGTCTTGGCACCGGACAAGATGGTGAAATACAGTCAGGCTTTAAGTTCAAGAAAAATCGATTTACAGAAAATAAGCAGATTATCTATGATCATGCTACAGACTTGACATGGTTGCGGAATGTAAATGTCCATCAGGATCTAGTGGATTGGAACTCGGCTTTTAATTTGGTATCAAAGATGAATATCGAAATGGAATATGGCCACAATGATTGGCGAGTCCCGAATATCATTGAACTGGAAAGTTTGGTAGATATGGATCGGCATTCGCCGGCGTTGCCGACTGATCATTTATTCGACGATGTACAGGACTATTACTGGTCTTCAACCACAAGTGCGTATAATATGGATTATGCATGGGTCCTATATATGGTAGATGGAGCCGTAGGGGTTGGATATAAGCCGTTATCGGAATTTTATTGTTGGCCTGTCAGGGGAGAAGAAAGAATGATAATTCGATAACAGCCAACAAATCACCGGTCATGTTTGAGTCATCCAGGAGGTTTGACTATGAGACATATAGGGGTTGGGATCTGCCTATTGATAATCCTTCTCGCGAGCCAGGCAACCGCGGTTGACCAGGCACAGAAGGCGGAAACCGCTGAGAGCAAGGCGGGGGAACTGGAGCGGAACTCATCAGCCAAGGGCGGCAAGGCAGTCCCTGCTCGATCCGAGATCATCACGGATACCGAAGCTCAAGCGGTTGATCCAATCGGTAAAGAGCCTTTGGATGATGCGATCACCTGCCTCTCACGCACCATCTACTGGGAGGCCAAGGACGAGGGGACTGCCGGCATGGAAGCAATTGCCAATGTTATCATGAACCGGTTAGGCCACAAGGGCTTTCCAAACACGATCTGCCAAGTTGTCAAACAAGGCCGCGAGGAGGGTGCCTGCCAGTTCTCGTGGTGGTGCGATGGCCGTTCTGATGCCGCAGAAGAGGATAAACCCTACGCCATCGCCAAGGAAATAGCGAGAAAAGCTCTCAACAGACAACTACCGGACCGGACCGGTGGTGCAATGTATTTCCACCAGCGGAAAGTAAAACCTGGCTGGTCCGCAGAATACATCAAGACAGTGGCGATCGGCGACCATATCTTCTACAAGCCTCAAGGCGGCGTGGCAAAATAGGTACGGGAGAAAGGTTATATGTGCCCGTCAGATCACATGTGTCCGGAATCTTTGCCCGGCGCATAACCCGCCACTCCCGTCATGAACCGGACCAAACCATAGCATAGCCAACTCACCATACGAAGCCGGATGGGCTGGGCTTTCCAGCTATTGGGTCGGATCTGCCGGGCCCCGGAAGCGATAGACTTCTCCAGACTGCGTTTCAAGGTCCCGGCAAAATTCTTATCATCAACAACCACATTCGCTTCAAGTGACAGAAGCAGGCTGAATGGGTCAAGATTCGAAGATCCCACCGTAGACCATTGTTCATCAATCACAGCAACTTTGGCGTGCATGAGGCTATTGTGATATTCATGGATTTCTATCCCGGCATCCAGAAAACTGCCGTACAGGGCTTTCGAGGCATAATACAACAACCGGTATTCCACCTTTCCCTGCAACAGTAAAACTACCCGGACACCTCGCCCGGCCGCCTCCATAAGCGCATGACGAAACTTTAATCCGGGAAAAAAATAAGCATTTGCGATGATGATTTCCGATTTTGACTGTTCAATCGCCTGCATATAGGCATCTTCGATATCACGTCGATGCCGGATATTATTGCGCACCAGAAAAGCGGCGCGCATGCTGCCCCTTGATTCGGGAAAAGCAGCTCGCCGGTCCCTGTCCCGGCCCCAGGTCTTGAAACGGGTCCTGATATTAAAACGGGTCACCCGTGACCACAACCGGCGGGTGGACACAAGAATATCCCGGACCAGCGGTCCTTCCACATGTACAGCGTAGTCATACCGAGGCGAGGTTTGATCGGGGGTATCAAAATCATCGACAATATTAATGCCTCCCACAAATGCAGAACTCTGATCTACAATCACAATTTTCCGGTGCAGTCGACGCAGCCTGTGGCGCCGAAATGTCCAGGGAGATATTCTGGGCCGGAATTTCATCACCATCACACCGGCTGCATCGAGGTCAGCGATAATGGTTTGCGGCAAATCACCCGAACCGAATCCATCCATCAGCACGCGGGTCCTCACACCGCGCAACGCTGCCCGCCTGAGCGCTTCTGCAATACGTCGTCCGATGGTGTCATTTTTAAAAATATAGCTTATCAGATAAATCTCATGCTTTGCTCTGTCCAGCTCGGCTTCCATGACCGGAAAATACGTTTCACCATTCTCCAGCAGTGTGATCTGATTGTTGGGAACAAAACGTATCCCGGCCATATTATCTTTTTTTATCCTCAGGAATTTATGGTAAAATCACAGACCAAAGGGAGGTGATCCGACAATCCGGAGTGCAATACCTCGATCCTGTCCACTGTTATTTCAGGGCTATGGAAAATAAAATCCAGTTCCCACCTTGGTTTTCTGCTTGGGAAGGTGAAAACATTCAAATGGTTTGCACTTTTCAGTTGTGTAGCCGCCAGGAAATCGTTTAACTCCTTGATTCCGAAAAAGACATTGAAATCACCCCCTACCACAACGGGTTTATTACAGGTTTTTACAAGGGCGGCAAGCTCCATCAACTGCTCTTTCCTGCGGCGATGTGAGATGGAAAGATGCACCAGAAAAAATACAATGCGCTCAAGTTCCACTTCAATAATCAACCGTTTGATTCCCCGTTGAAAATAATGAACCTGTTGGTTTAATATTCTGTCCCTGGCAAAAAAGGCATTCCCCTGTCTTCTGATAATGGGGATGTGACGCGTCAATAATGGCTTTTGATATTTGATATTGAAAATAAAATAATGCCCCAATCCATCAGCAATCTGCTTTGCCTGGCTGATGCCTTCTGCTCTGCGGGACCCGCCATCCACCTCTATCAAACCCACTATATCAGGGTTCTGTGATTTAATAAAATCAATAAGTTCAGGGATGTTTTTTTTGGTCTTCCGCAGATACCCGCTAAAAGGAAGAGGCGCATGAAACCGCCATCCTGACCCTGTTCCATAACGGATATTATATAATAAAAATCGAAAAGTTTCTTTCACCACAGCCAACCTTGTGTATGCCGCCTTCCCGGACAAATGACCCGTTCAGGGTCAAGCGGTATCCGGCTTTTTTGTCAACACTTCATGCACTTTACCTGCCAGAGATTCAACGGAAAAAGGCTTTTCAATGAAGTGAACCCCTTGGTCCAGGATACCCAGGCGGGAGATGACGTCGGAGGTATAACCGGACATGAACAGAATATCCAGATCCGGGTGAAGGGCTTTTAAACGGTCGGCCAGCTCCCGTCCATTCATTCCAGGCATGATGACGTCGGTGATGACCAGGCGGATCTCATGGCCGTGGACCTCAGAAAGCTGCTGGGCTTCCTTTGCCGAGCCGGCCGTCAACACCTTGTATCCAAGATCCTCCAGCATGAGTTTAATCAATTTCTGTATCCCGGCCTCATCCTCTACAACCAGGAGGGTCTCGCCGTGTCCCATCGCGGCTTTATTTCTGCTTTCCTGAAAACGTCTGGGCGATTCACTTTTATGGCTGTGCAGATAGATCCGGAAGACCGTGCCCTTGGCCGGCTCGCTATATACATTGATAAACCCCTGGTTCTGTTTGACAATACCGTACACCGTGGATAGCCCGAGGCCTGTCCCCAGTCCCGCTTCCTTGGTGGTGAAAAAGGGTTCGAAGACATTTTTCTGAATCTCCTTTTCCATGCCGCAGCCGTCATCAGTGACCGTTAAACGGACGAACTCGCCGGGAACAAATCCCTCATGGTGATCGCAATAGGCTTTGTCAAAGGTGACCATTGCCGTTTCAACGGTGATTTTGCCGACCCCCGAGATGGCATCCCGGGCGTTTACACACAGATTGGCCATGATCTGATCCAGTTGGATCGGATCCATCATGACCGGTTGCAGGTTTGCTCCGGGCAGCCAGACAAGATCAATATCCTCACCAATGAGAGGGGTCAGCATTTTGAGGATCCTCGCCACGGTATCGTTCAAATCGATAATCCTGGGGGCAATGGTCTGCTTGCGGGCAAAACCCAGCAATTGCCTGGTGATATCCGCGGAACGGCTGCCGGCCTTGAGGATTTCCTGAAGATCCCCATATACCGGATCAGATGGGTTCAGTTTTGCCTGGGCCATCTCTGCATACCCGAGAATCACACTCAGCATATTGTTGTAATCATGGGCCACCCCCCCTGCCAGCCGTCCTATGGATTCGAGTTTCTGGGCCTGCAGGAATCGGGATTCCAGGGAAAGCCGCTCGGTGATATCCTCCATCATTTCGATGACGGCCGCGACCTTACCGGAAGTGTTGCGGACCGGAGAAGTAACAACGCGGTAGTCTCGCCTCACACCGTCCCGCAGGACCTGGCGGGTGTCTTCATGAACCTCTCCATCCAAAAAAGTTTTAACCGCCGGGCAGGTTGTGCAGGCCTCCAGGCTCGGCGGGTCATTAAAGACCTGGTAACAAAGAGGCTGTTGCCCGGTATCGACACCGGGAAACCAGTCGCGGATCTGCCGGTTCAGTTCAAGAATGACCATTTCGGGGCTGATGAGGGCCACGCCGATTCCAATATTGTCCAGGATGCTGCGCATCTTGGACTCATTCTCGGCCATGATCCTCTCCACCTGCTTTCGCGCCGTGATGTCACGAATGTTGCACTGAATCACCCGTTTGCCGTCCACAAGATAGACATTGCTGACAAATTCAACCTCAACGTGCCGTCCGTCCAGCGTCAGGAGCGGCAGGTTCTCATACCGGATATACTGGTTGTTCTGCAGGGTCTTAAACGCCTCCTTGGATGCGGCAATGTCTTTGAATACACCCAGTTCCCAGAGGTGCTTTCCGCAAACCAGATCGTGAGTACTGCCGATCAGGGCCAGCAGAAATGGGTTGGCGTCATTCACCCGGCCGGTATCGGCATCGATAATCAGGATGCCGTCCTTGGCGGATTCAAAAAGGCGGCGGTATTGTTTCTCAGAACCCTTCAGGGATTCCAGCATCTCCTCTTTTTTCTGAAGACTTTCTTCGAGAAGCACATTCCGTTTGTTCAGACCCACATTATCAAGATGAAGCTGGTTTTCAATTGTCGGTTTCTCCATGATCATATCCTTCCTATATTAAAGGATCTCCTTTCGCATACGCTTCAGCAAATCCTTGACCGGGACCGTTGCGATACCCGAATTGATATCCGACATGGCATAGGGAATAACCAGTTCCTTATTATGAATGATGGACCCGCAGGAATAGACCACATTAGGAACATAGCCTTCCCGTTCTTTTTCATCCGGGGTCAGAAGCGGTTCGTCCAGGCGGGCAATGATTTGGGCCGGATTTTCCAGATCCAGCAGGATGGCGCCGATGCAATACTGGCGCATGGGCCCTACCCCGTGGGTCAATACGATCCAGCCGTTATCGGTCTCCAGGGGCGACCCGCAATTGCCGATCTGGATAAATTCCCAGGGCTGCTCAGGTTCCTGGATCACCTGGGAGGTCTGCCAGAAATGCAGGTTGTCGGAAAACATGATATGGTTGTTTTCACCTCCCTGTCGTGACAGCATGGCATATTGACCTTTTATTTTCCGGGGGAAAAGGGCCATGCCCTTATTTTGAGCCGCATCGCCGTTGAGTGTCAGAATTTTGAAATGGATGAAATCCTTTGTTTCGATCAACTGCGGTAAAATGGTCACCCCGTTATAGGCCGTATAGGTGGCGTAATAGGTAACCTCTTGGTTATCATCGAAAAATTGAACAAACCGGGCGTCTTCAATCCCCCTGCTCTCATTTCTTGAAACCGGAAAGATGACCCGTTCCGAGATTCTGTGATCGGCATGAAAGGCTATTTCATAATTGGAATCCGCAAGCCAGGTCATAAAACTGAAAGCTGTTTTCTGTTTGGGCTGGGGAAATTGCGGACTTGCTTTGAGGATACGAATTTGTTCGATGAGTTCCTTAAAGGTAAATTCTTCGGGCAGGCGGCCGAGAACATAGGCGCTGATTTCGTTACCGGCCTTCATCTCATCCAGCTTTCGCTGGAAAACGGAACGGTTGTAGACAGGGTCCTGTTTTAAATCCGGGGTTTCCACAAATTCACTGACCGGATCAAAACAAAAGGTGTTGTGCCGGTTGAGGACGCCGCTTCGAAACACGATGGAGGAAATATGACCTTCACCGGTGGCCCTCAGACTCATGACAAACCGGAGGCTGCCTTTTTCAAGATGGCTCTGATCCGGGTGGGGCACAATGGACGGGTTGAAAAGTGCGGCCGACTCTATGGCATATTCTTTTGTAAAATAAGCGCCGATCAGTCCCTTTTGAACATCATTGAGCAACACGCCATCCGGCAGGAAATCCTTTACCCGGTCCAGGTGCCGTTCAAAGATATGGTGAATATCTTCGTGCCGGGCCGAAAAGTCCTTGAGTATTTTTGCCATCAGCTCTTTGGCGGAGGCATCGGGCAGATCCATGATCCGCCCGATAATTCTGGATATGCGATGCAGGTCATCCGGAAGATGAGGGCGTGTAATGACCCGAGATATATCCCCGATGATCTTGTTGGGTTTTCTTTCCACTTTCAATTGAAGATGCTGTTTTGCCTTCATGTGCGGATTTCCTTATGTAAATACAATTTTAAGAGCAACCTTTATGCCAACGCTATCATCGGCCTGATCTGACCACATCAAAAAAAGGGGTTCGCCTTAATTCAACGCATTTGGCCGCATATAAATACATGGCTGCGGACCATGTCTGCCAATCCTGTCCTTTGGGTTTACCATCCTGGGCTTTAACCCATTCATTAAACCCGAATTCCACTTTAGCGGTACGGGACGTCTGCATCAGTTGTGTAAGAGCGTTAAGTTTTTTTTCAGCCAGTTTATGCCTGCCTGCAGCCGTTAAGGCGGCAATATAAAATCCGCAGACAAAGGGCCAAACTCCCCCATTGTGGTAGTCGCCGGGAAGGTTGAATTTTGCATATCGAGGCCGCCAGTCGTCATCTCCCGGATGGATATACGGGAAAAAATTGGGGGGCAGATCAAGGGATAGATCTCCATTATTCCTGAGTTTCTGACACTCTTCCTCTATCCAGGCGATCATATGCAGGGATCTGGACGGCGAGGCAACTCCGGAAAGAATGGCCAGGCTGTTCCCTAGAAGATCAAAGCGTTCGCTGTTGTAGATTTTATAAGCCCAGAGGGCATAATGGGGTTTAAAGGGTATTTTTAATCCTCCCTCCATATAATGTTTATCACCCTCTTCTTTGATGGAAAGACGCATGGTCATCTTTTTTTTTAACGAATCCGCGGCTTCATCAAGGCCGAACAATCTTAAATAGGTGTATACGATGGTGTTGACAAATAGCCCGTATCCCAGTACCCACTGTTCATCCCGCCAGTCGCTGGTGGGCAGTTGGGCCACCAGAATCCGGCCGGATGGAGACTGATACGACATCCAGGTCAGAGCCTTCTGGACCGCTTCTTCTAAAAAACCGGTTTCTCCTGTCGTTTCACGGAATATCTGTATGGCCATGAGAAATAAAGGGGTGGTATCACTGGCGCCGCATTCTTCAGGGTCATGAACAATCGAAGGGATATGCCCGAGCCGGGTCTGATACTTTGCCAGGGTTTCAAAGACAGTTCTTAAAGAATGGATTAAGGTTTCATTTCCCGTTACCAGAATTCCCAGAGCTGAAATCATTAAATCTCTGGTATAGGGTTCGGGATACCCCCAGCCTGCGGTTCTGGGAAGATTGAAAAACGGGCCTTTGCTGTTATGCAACAGCACCTCAAGAGCCGCCTTTTTTGCCTCTTCGATGAATCCATCCGGTCTTTGTTCCATCATGTTATCCCCAGCCGTGTGGAAATGATGTCTACAAAACGCCTGGCAACGATCTTATAATTAAACTGGTCCACCACCCTTTTTCTTGCGGCTTCCCCCAATTTGCGGCGCAGGTCCGGGCTTTCCATTAAATCCATTAAATAATTGGCAATATCATGAACACTGGCCCGGTAATCCACCGTGCGGGGACACGGAAAAACGATCCGCCGCCGCTCCGTTGACCCTGCTTCATTGAAGACCATGGTTTCTTTTAAAAGGATTTCCTGCGCCACCTCGGCCAGAAGCGCCGTTTCTCCATGGACCAGGGTATCCAGCATGCCCATGGCCTTTATGCCGATCACCGGTTTTTCGCAGGCCCCGGCCTCAACTTGAGGCATTCCAAACCCTTCCAGCCGGGAAGGGGCGGCATAAATATCACAGGCGTTCAACAAATACGGCATGAAATTTCTGGATAACCGGTTCATCACATTGATGATGTTCTGGCTGATCCCCAATCGATTGGACAGTTTATGATCGGATTCATTCTGCGCTTCGGTTCTGTCCTGGGGCCAGACCTTGCAGACATATTTCCAGGGAGGGGCTTTGGGATTATTGATGGCCAGGGCCTGCATGACTTCCAGCGCGCCCTTGGAGGCCGCATCCCCGCCAACGGTTAAAACCATCATATCATCGGGCCCAATCCCCAGGGATTGCCTTACCGCCGCGACCTTGGGATCTGCACTGTCCATGGGATGAAATGCATCCGTATCACAGCCCACCGGCAGCACTTCAATATTGTCTGCCTTGATGCCGTCCCGGATATACACCTCTTTCACCCAGTTGGATGTGACCAGAATCAGGGGCAGGCTGTTTAATATTTCACGGTAATTTGAAATATACCCATCGGCCACCAGCCAGGGAACCGGCTGAACCCCATACTGCTGGGGATGAAGAATCAGATCCGGCGTATGACCCCAATATCCGACCCCGAGAACCACGTCGGGTTTAAACCATCTGTAATACCATTCTTTTTCCTGGGCCGATTCAAAATTGACGGGATGGACATCCACCCCCATTTCCTTTAACCCCCGGTACAGCAATTCCCCCTGGGTGGCCAATCCGCCGGGAGAAGCGGGATAGTCATATAAAACCATAATTTTCACGTATTGTTCTCCTCATGCACCGTATTCATCTTTTCTCCATTTGCAAAACATTGGAAAGCCTCTGTTCTGGGTGTTGTCATTGCTTCAAACCCGTCTGCCGGAAACCGGTATGTCTTTGTTATCATACTGTATTTTTTGAGCCAAACCGGGTCCGGAAGTTCAATGATTCTGTCAGCCTGTTGGATGGCCCGGGGATACCCTTTTTTGCCATCATCCGCATAGGCAAAAAACCATAATTCACGGGAATGGATTATTTTCCGTGTCCATAGAAAAGAGACGGCCTTTCCGGTCTCTTCATGTCTTTTATGCCGGGTGTATTCACCGGCAGGGCTGTGGGTCACAATCAGATCATAATGAATGGGGGGCAATAACCCTTGAATAGCTGTTTCTATTTCCTTTTGGGGAAGGGGTTTTTGTTCCGGGCCGTCATCAAGGTTTCCCATGGCCCCGGTTGCGCCATAAAGGGTTAGGGCCGCAAAAAATTTCGGGGCCCGGTCCGGATCATTTCCGCGAGACAGGCAGATGATGGTCCAGTTGCAGCGCGGATTCATCATTATCATCCCCCCGGCCCACAGGGTTTCATCGTCGGGGTGAGCGACAATGACGGCGATCTGATTAAAATCAAATTCCCGATTCAAATTCATTGCCGATTTTCCTCGCTCTTTTGGGATGGTCCAGATCAATGTTCAGCGTCAGGGCGGTTTCTATCAATACATTCCAGCCCATGGCCAATTGCAGATAGGGATTGAATTCTCCGTTATCCGGTATCAGCAAGGTGGGAAATGATGTGTTCCGGCTGGATATGGCAATAACCGTCATACCGATTCCATTGACAAGGGTTTTTTGTATCTTGGACTCTTCCTCCGGAAAAGGATCGATCATGATCATGATTTCGTCCGTTGACATGACCTCTTCAATACCGTGAACCGCATAGGTTCCTTCCAGGTAATCCGATTTTTTCCGTGTAATCTCATTGGCTTTTAGGCTCAATTCTTCTGCAACACCGTTGTTTCTGCCGGAAAAATACATCGTCTTGGCCGAGCCCAGTTGCCGGTATATTTTTTCAGGAATTTGAATGGTTAACACCTGTTCGATGGCGTCTCCCAACTGATTTAAATCGGGAAGATTCTGATGATTGGATTTCCGGAACAGGATATCGTAAAACAGGGCCTGCTCCATTACGGTTTTAGTAGCCGCCACTGCCTCTTCGTGGCCGCTTTTCATGAGATATGAATGATCTGCATGATTCATGATCTCAGTATCTTTATGGGCCACAACGGCCATAATCTGCTGATGGTTCTTCTTTTTTAAAGTGTCAATGAGTTCCAGGCTTTCCTTTGTCCGGCCTGAATTGGAAGCGATAAAAACCGTATAATCATCCAGGTTATATTCTGCAGACTGTCTTGCGCCTTCTGTGATGATTATTTCTTTATAATGATGAACCCCGGCGTCATAAATCACTTTTTTTGCCGGAAAAATCCTTGAAGAGCCTTCGCCGGTCAATAATATTTTCTGATGCCGGATATGTTTTGTGAATTCAAAGATCCGGGATGGTTCCATGGCGGCCAGCACCTGTTTGACTTCCAGCATTTCCCTGACCAGAGCATATTTCTGATAGGATTCATCCTTGAAATTCATTTATGATCTCCATATACCGGCATCACATAGGCGACCGGGGAGAAGAGAGGCAAAGCGATACGAGGTCGTCAATCTTTGCCGTACCCGCACACATGACCGTATCCGCACCTCCCCAGTAAATTTTCACCGTACCGTCCCCTTCCGGAACGGCTCCGCAGGTAAACACCACATTGGGAACATAGCCGACCCTTTCCCATGGGTCTTCCGGCTCAAGAATCCATTCATCTGAAACCCCGATAAGGATGGACGGGTCATCCAGGTCATGGAGCGCTGCGCCGAGCCGGTATACGGTTCCGGACATGGTTTTAAAAACCCCGTGGTAGATATTCAGCCAGCCTTTGCCGGTTTTTATGGGCGGAGCGCCGGGCCCGATTTTCATTTCATCCCAATGATAGGCCAATGGTTTCATGATCACCCGGGACTCCCCCCAGTGAATCAGATCGGGAGAATAGGAAATCCAGATGGACCAGGGGGATATTTCCGAATGGGGCCGGTCCAGACGCACATACCGGCCCTTTATTTTTTCAGGGAAGATGACCACATTGCGAAAATCCGCCTGGGTGATCAGGGCAATACGTTCCACACTTTTAAAATCAGTTGTCCGGGCCAGGGCGATGCGGGCGCCGTGCCGGGAATAGGCGCTGTAGGTGAGAAAAAATTCATCTTCCACCGGATTAATCCGCAGGTCTTCTACACCGAAGGCTTCATACTCGGCAAAAATACCCTCCGCAGCCGGGATTAAAAAGGGTACGGGGCTGACGGTAAATGAGAATCCATCCTTGCTGTCTGCCCGTCCGATGATGGAACGCCCGTTGTAAAGATGGGATCTGAACAGCATGATATATTGCCCCTGATATTTGGCCACACCGGCATTATGAACCGTTGCGACCGGATAGGGGATATCTTCCCGTGTCAGGATGGGATTGTTTGCATAGCGCGTAATGATATCTTTTTTGGCTTTCATGATGAACCCTCCTGATGGTTAATTTCTTCCAAAATCGTCTTCGAGCCGTTCAATATCATCTTCACCAAAATAATCGCCGGTCTGAACTTCCGTAAATACCAGGTTTTCCATGCCGTCATTCTGAATCCGGTGAACGGATTTGCGGGGGATATCCACCGATTGTCCGGCCACAACCCTCTTTTCCACGCCGTCCAGGGTCCATATGCCCTGGCCGCTGACCACAAACCAGTGTTCATCCCTGTGCTGATGCCGCTGGAGGCTCAAGCGTTTTCCCGGATAAACCACTATTTTTTTATTCTTAAAGGCATTTTCATTGGAAAGAATCCGGTAAAATCCCCAGGGCCGATGATCTTCACGCTTTGCCATTTCAAGGATCTCTTCATAAACCTGGATATAGTTTTCAACCATGTGATCAACGGTGAAATGATCGGAAACGGTTTTCCGGCAAAAGGCCCGGTCAATGCCGCTGATGCGGTCAACCGCAAGGATCGCCTCTTGAATGCCGGAAACCAGAAACCCGTTCTTCCCGTCTTGGATAAGTTCGGGCATGCTGCCCCGGTTGACGGCAATCACCGGGGTGCCGCAGGCCATGGATTCAATGACACTAAGACCAAAAGGCTCGTCAAAATTGATAGGATGCAGCAAAGCATAGGCCTTGCCCAGAACATCATTTCTTCTTTCCGGCCCGATGCTCCCCAGATAGGTTACCCGGTCGTCATCGATAGCCGGCCTGATATGTTCATTAAAATAGGCCTCATCCTGGATGATGCCGGCCATGACGAGTTTTCGGCCCGAGGCCCGGGCAATTTCGATGGCCTCTTTGGCGCCCTTATCCGGGTGGAACCGGCCTAAAAACAAAAGAAAATCTTCAGGATAGGGCTGAAAATCAAATTCCTTCAGGTCAATGCCGTGATGGATGGTCCTGATATAGTCGAGATCCGGGTCCCGGTCGGCATCGCTGATGGACACATAAAAGGTTTTTTTATTGTATTTTCTGAACACCGGCAGAATGTTTGGCGATGAAAACCCGTGGATGGTGGTGACCACCGGGGTGTGGGTAAACCCTGTATAGGTCAGGGGCAGAAAATCAAAATGATTGTGAATCATATCGAACTCTTCGGCATGATCAAATAATTCGGAAATATGAAGACATTCAAATACCTTTGGAATGATGGTGTGATCTTCTTCATATCCTTTGGCGCAAACAGCATGCAGGACGGCATGGGTCAGGGAATCGCCCGTGGCGAACAAGGTTACATCATGGCCCCGCGCAACCAGACCTTCCGTTAACAGGGAGGCCACTTTTTCCCAGGGGCCGTAGTGCACCGGTGGAGTCCGCCAGGCAATGGGTGACAGTATGGCAATACGCATCTTATTTTTCCTTTATGTGGGCCTTTATGTGGGCCTAAGCCTTTATTTAAAATTGGGTAGCCGGAACGGCGGTTGATTGAATATTTCATCGGCATAGAGCTTCTGCAGGGTCAGCAAAGACAAAAGCCATGCCAGCGTGGACTCTGCGCCCTGATTCTGGTTGATGCCGTCCACCATGAGCCCGTCCCGGCAACCGCCGGTCTTGGGGTCATAGAGCGGCATATTCAGATCATTATGCCCGAGAAACCAGTTAAAACTCATGACGCTGTTTTCAAACCACTGCCGGTCCCGGGTAATATTATAGGCTTCCACACAGGCCTCAACCATGGCTTTGGCTTCAATGGGCTGCTGGTCGAACCGGGCCATTTTTCCCCCTTTTTGATACCAGCCGTTGCTGCCGACGGGCGCGAAATGATGATCGTCCGTCTGGATGGCCAAGAGCCATTTCAGGGAGTTGAGCCCCATATCCACCATATCACTGCGCTGCATCCGGCTTCCGGACAAAATCAGGGCCTGGGGCAGTTTGGCATTGGCATAATTCAGGGCATCTTCAAGCCAGGGCCAGTCCTTTGTCCCATGATTTTTGAACTGGACGAAAAGCCGGTCCGCCAGGATATCCCTGATCCTTCTGGCATCGCTGTCCCCGGAAAATTTGCCCAGGTAGGCATCCAGACCGATGAGAGTGAAAGCAACGGCCCGGGGGGCAAAAAAAGATTCCGCAACCCCCAGCGCCTTTTTAAACAAAACGATGCTCACGGCCAGGTGGCTGGGATTCTCCAGATCTGCCACGGCCTTTCCCAGGCACCAGAGCGCCCGGCCATGGGAATCTTCCGACCCGGTCTCTTCCACCCATTGCCGTGCATAGTCCATAAAATTGCGAAACCGGCCGCTTTCCGCATCAAAGGCGTATAGAAGAAACCCAAGATAATGACCGGCCAAGGCATCCAGCCCGAATCCATTGTCCGGCAGGCATTTTTGCCCCAGGACGGCCGTCAGCAGGGCTCTTGCATTATCATCGGTGCAGTATCCATAGGCCCTGTCCGGGATGGTATGATTGGCATGCTGGAGGATGCCGGTGTCATCGGTCATGGCCTTGAGATGATCCAGCTTGATCTCGGGCAGATCGAAACGGGTGATGGCCTCAATGTCTTCAATATAGGAATACCTGGGCCGAGGATGGCGGATGCGGTTTTGGCGGACCTCCCTGAAAATCTCCAGGTACCGCTTCGATACCTCTTTCCACAAGGCTTCACGCGTAAAGGTATAGGCTTTTTTGCGCATGGCGTGGCGTTGGCCGTCATTGTCCAGAAGGGCATTGATTTGTTCCGCCAGGGCTTTTGAATTTTTAAAGGGGACGATTTTCCCCCGGCCTTCAGCCAGCATTTCAACGGCATACCAATAGGGGGTTGAAATAATGGCCTTGCCGGTTCCCATGGCATAGGCCAGGGTCCCGGAGGTAATCTGGGCCTCTTCAGGATATGGGGAAATATAGAGATCGGCAATGCCGAGGAATTCACCCAGTTCCCGCAAGGCCACAAAACTGTTTTGAAAAATAACATGCCGGTTGATCCCCAGTTTGTGAACCATCTGCTGGAGCATGATCCGGTAGGCCTCTCCTTGAGATTTCAAGACATGGGGATGGGTGCGGCCAAGAATGATATAGACCACATCCGGATGTTTTTCCAGGACTGCGGGAAGGGCCTGCAAAACGGTTTCAATTCCTTTGTTCGGGGATAAAAGGCCAAAGGTGAGCAATACCTTTTTGCCTTCCACTTCGAATTTATCTTTGTTAAAACTGGAATCGATAAAGGGCATGTCCGGTATCCCGTGATGGATAAAGGCGATTTTCTCACGGGGAATCCCATAGATATCTTCCAGAAAACCTTCAGCCTTGTGGCTCATGACCACAAGTTTGTCCGACAGATCACCTAATTTGCACATGACATCCCGGTACTCGGGAGTAGGGTCTTTTAAAACCGTATGCAGGGTCGTCACCACGGGCATGTGAAGGTCACCCAGCAGTTTGAGCAGATGGCTGCCGGCCGACCCTCCGAAAATACCGAATTCATGCTGGAGGCAGACAATATTGGCCCCGCTGATATTTAAAAACTGGGATGCAACGCCGTAATCGGCCAATATGTTCTGGTTGATTTCAAAGCGGACTTTTTCAGGATAGGGATATCCTTCCAAAGTGTCATTCATTGCAACCGTCCAGCAATCCATATCCGGCGATAAAGCAGACAAGCCTTCCACCAGATCGCTGGTAAAGGTTGCAATGCCGCATCGCCGGGGCAGATAATTGCCGATGACGGCAATGGATTTGATATCCTCATCGTGTTTGAGTTTCGTTGTCATAGGCGCCTCTTTTTAATAAATATACCGCTCGCAGATTTTCCGGTAATGATATCCGTAGATGGAAAGGGTTACGGCTGTGGACACCAGTTTTGGTTTTCGGATCAGGGTCCAGAGAATCAGATACCAGTATTGGAACCGTTCTTTTCCGAAAACCCCGAGCCGCAAGGCTGCCCTGAAAAAGGAAAGAAACCGTTGAATATCAAGGGGAGCAATGATTTCAGGGGCTTTGAGTTCCCGGAATAAGGTCCTGACCCGACGGTAATAGTTTTTCGGCTGATAGATCTGTCGCATGATGGATTGATACCCGTTGAACAGATTTTCCATGCCCATCCGGGGGATGATATTGGTGGTGCCGTCCACATTGTCCCCGGTAAAGGATTCAGCCACCCGGCTCTCCTGTTGAAGCCGGTCAAAGAGCCGGGTTCCCGGAATGGCCTGGAGCATGCCCACCATGGCCGTGACAATGCCGCTGGTCTGGATAAAATCGATCTGGCGCTGGAAAATGGAAGGCCCGTCATTGTCAAACCCGACAATGAACCCGCCCATGACCTGCAGCCCGGAACGGTGGATGATGCCCACGCTTTCCAGAAGATCCCTGTTTTTATTCTGGGTTTTATGACATTCGGTGAGGCTGACCTCATCCGGTGATTCAATACCGATAAACACGGAATCAAACCCGGCTCTTACCATCATGTCCAGAAGCTCGGGGTCATCGGCCAGATTGATGGAGGATTCCGTAAAAAATACACAGCCTTTTTTATCCTTGCGCCAATCAATCAGGGCCGGGAGCAGATGTTTTTTCAGATACGCCTTATTGCCGATAAAATTATCATCCACAAAAAAGATACTGCCGCGCCAGCCTGCCGCATAAATATGATCCAGTTCCAGGATGATCCGGTCGGCTTTTTTTAACCGGGGGATATGGCCGAACAAGGCCGTCACATTGCAAAAATCGCAGTTAAAGGGGCAGCCTCTGGAAAATTGAAGGCTCATGGAAGCATATCGTTTCATGTTTAAAAGCCCCCACAGGGGCACCGGGGTGTCATCGGGATCACAGAACCCGGAGGCCCGGTATATTTTTTGAGCCAGGCCCTTGCCGAGATCCGACAAAAATTCAGGCAGGGTCAGTTCTGCTTCATCCAGAACCAGATGGTCCACGGTTTTGAATTCTTCGGGTTCGGACGTAAAAAGCGGCCCGCCGGCCACAACCGTTGCATTCAATGCCTTACAGCGGTCAATGATCTGCCGGGCCGATGTGCGCTGAACCGTCATGCCGCCGATAAACACCAGGTCGGCCCATAGAATATCCTTGTCCTTCACGCGTTCCACATTGGCATCCACCAAGCGTTTGGCCCATTTTTCCGGCAGCAGGGCCGCCACCGTGATCAATCCCAGCGGCGGGAAAGCGGCTTTTTTTCCGATAAAACTCAAGGCATAGGTGAAGGACCAGAACGTATCCGGAAATTCAGGGTAAATTAATAATATGTTCATTATAGGGGACTCCTTTGGCCCTGACGGCCTCAACAGCCTCCATCCCCTGGGGATGGGAAATGGTGTAAATCCGGATATTCAAGGGTTCCCGCAAAAGCGTTTTGATTCCCAGAAGAACTCCAAACCGGCGGGATCTGATATGATGATCCAGATTTTCCCTTGTTTCCCATTCCTCAAGCAGGCAGAAATGGTTTTTGTCATGTATATCGCAAAAAATATTGTAGTTTTTGCAGCCTTCTTCCTTACCCACGGGTTCTCTCAGCGAGAGAAGGGTCTGAGTGACCTCCAGATGTTTATCCGCAAGTGCATTCAGGTTAATTCTGACAACAATCATAACGATCACCTTTATAGTCTATGCCTGGCGGTTTGAATGACTCCGGGATTTCGATCCTGAGCCTTTTTTCCGGCCCTAACCGGTAATGACTCCATAATGGACTAACAGCAAGCTTCATGCCATGACTTGACTCTGTTCTCGTATCCTGTCCATCCTCTTGATTTACCGAAGGAATCCGTTTTACAAAAAGAAAAACAAAGGTGAAAAAAAATAAGGCGGGTGGTCACATATAACCAAAGGCCACATGTGACCGTTCAGGGTTTTAAAATATCAAGCTTTCGCATCCGGGCGCGCAGGGTGCTGCGATTAAGCCCGAGAATCTGGGTGGCGCTGTTTTCCCCGCTGACTTTCCAGTTGGTCTGTTCCAGAACCCGGACGATATAGTCGTGCTCCACTTGTTCCAGTGTTTTTGCTTCCACTGTTTTATGGGCTTTGCTTAAATAGGCCAAAGGCCTGTTAAAATCATCCACCATACGCAATTTCGGGCCTGACGAGATGATGACGGCGCGCTCCAGAATATTTTCCAGCTCCCGGACATTCCCCGGCCAGTGATAATTCGAAAAGGTGTCCATCATGAGTTTGGGAACGATGGGGGTCTCTTTGCCCAGCCGTTTGGCAATTTTTTTGACATAAAAATCCACGAGAAGCGGGACATCCTCTATCCGGTCCCGAAGGGGCGGCATGGTAATGGGAAAAACATTCAGCCGGTACCAGAGGTCTTCCCGGAACAGGCCTTTCTTTACTTCTTCTTCAAGATTCCGGTTGGTGGCGGCAATGATCCTGGCGTCCACCTTGATGGTATGGGAACTGCCCAGGCGCTCGAATTCACCGTCCTGGATCACGCGAAGCAGTTTGGCCTGCAATTCCAGGGGCAGCTCTCCGATTTCATCCAGAAAAAGCGTGGCCCCGTCCGCAATCTCGAACCGTCCCAGTTGCCTGGCGCTGGAACCTGTAAAAGCCCCTTT
>Ga0208373_1001560_pt1 | contig 29814 bp, 30 predicted proteins | sample RifOxyC2_FD_184036 | JGI IMG/M metagenome (GOLD analysis project Ga0208373, IMG submission 184036) | Soil microbial communities from Rifle, Colorado - Rifle Oxygen_injection C2 (SPAdes) | ecosystem: Environmental > Terrestrial > Deep subsurface > Rock core/Sediment | place: Rifle, Colorado... | reverse complement strand
ATTCTTTTTAACGGAAAAACTGCCACAAAAAGGGCAGTTTTTTATGTGTCATACAAAATATCTTCTACTCTAGGCTTACCTGAGCCAAAAAACAATGTTTTGAGCAACCCAAAATGTCTATTAACTCCGTTTTGCTTTTTTGGTCATAGTCGATACTTGTCGCATAGAGATCAAGCACTTGTCGATAAAGAGCTTTTTCGCTGCTTCGAATATCGCGAATGCGATCTAATAGTTCCTTCCAGTAATTTCCACCCCCATTCCCTTTTAGCCGTTCGTCATCTAAGGCAAACCCCTTGACGATGTATTCGCGGAGCCTTTGCGTTGCCCAAATACGGAACTGGGTTCCGCGAAGTGACTTTACGCGATATCCAACGGAAATAATGACATCAAGATTATAGTGTTTTACGATGTATTCTTTGCTGTCAGCCCCAGTTCGTCGGAATTCCCGACAAACTGATTCTTCACTCAATTCGCCTTCCTTAAAGGCATTCAAAATATGTTCAGCAACCGTTGAACGTCCTTTTTCAAACAACTCCGCCATCTGGTCTTGCGTCAGCCAGACCGTTTCTCCGTCCATTTTGACCTCTACCTTTGTTTTTCCATCGTCGGTCTGGTAGAGGATGATTTGAGAGTTGTTTTGATCCATATTTATAAATTATGGTTCAAAACTCCAAGAAATACAATTTAAGAAGTTAGGCTATCTCATTAGTTTGAACCACCAGCCAAACGGTATAGAACTCTCTGAAACAAGCCACTTTATGCGATAAGGATTCCACTAACTCACCAAACGGTCGATCAAAGCTAGAACCGTTCCCATCTCCACAAAACCGCTAACTTATACAGTAAACAAGCGCACTTCGCGCAAAACAAAAATCCCTCCGATTGGAGAGATGTTTGATGGTGGACCTGAGGAGAATCGAACTCCTGACCTCTGCAATGCGAATGCAGCGCTCTACCAGCTGAGCTACAGGCCCGTACATTTTTCTCTTTTCACCTTTCCGACCCCTTTTTTAAAATTTTCTTTTCTGGTGCCCCCAGAGGGAATCGAACCCCCATCTCTCCCTTAGGACGGGATTGCTCTATCCGTTGAGCTACGAGGGCATTTTTACAAACAAACCATCCGTTGCTTGCCCTCAGAAGTTCCACCCATCGCAGGGAGTGGAACGAAAGGGGAAGTTACGGGGACGAAATATCCCTTCTTTCTTCATTGTCGTCAACCGTTTTGGCGAGGGAAGGTCTGCCGTGTAGAATACCCTCATCCGTCCCGGAGCGTTCGCATCATAGCTGATTCTTTCTCCTTTGGTCAATCTACTTATGGATCCCATTCTCCTTGCTGTTGCCATTCTTTTGCTTGCCGCCCTGGCAACGGGATTTTTCATTCTGCTTCAAGCTCTCACGCGTCACATGGGCGAAATCAAACAGCTTCAAGCCCAAGGCCAAAACGATAAGGTCCTCCAGCTCCTCAATGAAAACATGCGCGGAGTCCAGGACAAGATTGACCGAACAACGGAAGCCCTCAACACGCGCCTGGACCGCGCCGCACAGATCATTGGACAGGTGAACCGCGAGCTTGGATCCATGTCCGAGATCGGCCGCGGACTCAAAGATTTCCAAGCGTTTCTCTCTTCGCCAAAACTGCGCGGTAATCTTGGAGAACAGATCCTTTACGAAGCGATTGACCAGGTCTTTTCCTCACACCAATACGTCAAACAATTTAAATTTAAGGATGGTCAGATCGTAGATGCTATCATCAAGACAAGTGATGCCCTCATTCCGATCGATTCCAAGTTTCCCATGGAAAGTTTCAAGGCCATGTATCAAACACCGACCGAGGAAGAACGCATTCGCTGCAGCCGCGAATTCGTAAAGCAGGTCAAAAAACACATCGATGACGTCGCACGAAAATACATTCTGCCCCATGAAGGAACCGTGGACTTCGCGGTCATGTATGTGCCATCCGAAAACGTCTACTACGAAATTGTGGCCAACAACGACGAACTTATGGACTATGCAAAGGGTCGCAGTGTCCTCCTCGTTTCTCCCAACAGTTTTTTTCATTTCCTGCGCGTCATTCTCATGGGGCTTGAACGGTCAAAAATCCAGGAACAGGCCCAAAAAATCTGGGAACTGCTTAAAGGTGTTCAACAAGAAAACGCTAAATTTGGCGAATCTCTCCAGCTTGTAAACCGTCATCTCACAAACGCCAAAAATGCTCTCGATTCCGTTGGCCTTGAATACACAAAAATTTCAAACAAACTCGATCAGGTTCAACTCATCGAATCTGAGCACACGCCAACAACTTAAAAATCTGGCTTGTTCTACTCACGACTCATTGACACGTCCGACTTTCGATAGTATTGTTTTCACCACAGTATGTCCCCATTGCAAAACACCCAAAATTTTGGCTCGTACTATCCTCGGCTGTTTGTCGCCGAGTGATAGGTTGTATTTCACATGCAGTCTGTCATCCGGCGATAACCGCCGGATTTTTAGTCCCTTCGCTCAAAAGGAGAACTGTCGTGGAATACATCGTGGATTCTTTTTCTGGAAGTCTAACAAGTTCCGCTCTTGACTGGCACATTCAGCTCGCGGACCTCACCCGTGTGGCTTGGTCAAGTCCTGATGGGACTTGTTACTTCCCATACGCGCCGCTTACGGATCCAGGTTACTGGTACCGTACGGTTGCCGCGCAGTGGCAAAAAGATGAAATGCGGTCGTGGGCGCTGCTCGCCGATAATAAGATCGTGGCGCATGCCGCGCTCGTTCGCAAAAGCCCGCAACATTGGGAACTTGGCCGCTGGGTCGCCTACAAAGATGCGCCGAAGGGCGCAGTAACCCGCCTTTGCAAGCATGCCCTGCGGACCGTCGTGGGTCAGGCAGTCCACGTAGAGTGTACACAAGCACACACCGGCTCGCAGGCAATCTGCGAACGGTTGGGTCTACGCTTCGCGGGGATCGGTATCCTTGGTCAAACGAACAACGTGTGGTTGGATATCGTGTATTATGATAACCAACACCATCAGCTGGTGCCGTTTTCCGTCCAAGAAGCGGCAATACTTCGCGTGACCGGCAACCCGCTCGGTATGCCGAGCGGAGTAAAGCCCGAGCACTGGCCGAGACTGCAAGCAATCCCTGCAATCCTCACAGACGATCGCGGAGGCGCGCTGCCGCCGACGCAATTCCACGTCCTTGCGCACCGTCTCGAAACGGTACGCGGGATTCTACGCGTTGTTCTCCGCTAATCGTGCCCGCCGGGATCCTTCTCGGCGGGCGACTCTTCCCTATGACGCTGACTCCTACAGAACAACTGCTTATCGACCTCTTAAACATTCCGTCCGAATCAGGACACGAAGAAACAATCATCGACACCTTAGAACGCATTTTGAGAGAGGACTTTCGAATTCAACGAATTCCCGTTGATGACAGACGTTCGGCTCTCTTGTGTACGCATGGAGAACGTCTGGACTCGTTGTTAATTGCACACGTGGATACAGTAACCGGCCAACAAGAGGTGAACGTCGACAAAAAAAATATTTACGGCCGCGGGAGTTGCGATAACAAGGGTGCGGCAGCGGCGATGATTTGCGCGGCACGAACCGCCCTCAAAGAGAACGTCTCGAATTTCGGATTGCTTTTCACTATTGGTGAGGAAACAACTTTCGACGGAGCACGGGCCGCTGAACAATTCTTGAACCTTCACGCATTACAACCCAAACAAATCATCATCGGAGAACCGACGGATTTGGAAATCATCAACGCCCAGCACGGGATATTTTGCATCGAGGTCTCCTGCAAGGGAACGCGAGAACATTCTTCGATTTCCCATCCAGATTCAGCAATTCACAAACTCGTACACGTTCTTCATCATGTGCTGTCCGCACCTTTTGCTAATACGACTTTCCATATTGGAAAAATACAGGGAGGAGTCGCAGAAAATATCGTTGCCAATTCCGCAAGCGCCGTACTCGTTTTCCGTTCGGCACAACCAACTATCGAAAATCTCGTCCGAACAGTCCTCAATCAAACCAGAATCGAGTATGCGATCAAAGTTCTAAAAAATATTCCGCCGTGTGACCATTCCACGTCTCCCGCCGACCGACGCCGCGTGGCCTATTTCACGGAAATGGCCTTCTTTCCCAACAGTTTTGTCCTTGGACCCGGCAGCATCGCGGACGCACATTCCTTAGATGAAAAAGTGGCAAGGGAACAGCTAAGAGAAGCTACGGAAATTTATGTCCAACTTCTCAAATCCGGACTTACGGTAGCGACCTAAAAAAAGAAGACAACTCGTATACGAAAGTAAGGGAGGGTTTTTAAACCCTCCCTTACGTTTATGGACCCACGTCTGTGGAGCAGGTCTCTTTTTCCATTCATCCGCCCACAATGCTTGGATTGTGATCGAATGATTGGGCCGAAGGAAGAATCCTTCGGCGCGTTGTTTGTGTCTCACGGACGACGACCCCGCGGTCGACGACCTGTGGTCGAACGAAGCGGAATCGGTGGTATCCGACGAGGACCTACGAGACTTCGCCAGATCGACCGAGCTGCTAGAACGATCAACCGCCAGAATCCACGGCCGCTCGCCCTTGCCAGCCGTTCCGCCAGCCGGAGCAGTCCCCTACCGGCCCGACGCCCCCAGTAGAGACTGTCCAAAACCGGCGGTGTTCGAACGCCCAGGATCATACAAAAAATCCTGGGGATAGAGACGAAAAGAGCGGTCAGAACCACCGCGCTCACCAGTCTCTGTTCGTTGATGCCCTGGGTCAGGATCCAGACGGACCCTTTCCACATCAGAACAAGGGGTGGGAGGAGCGACAAAAAGATCATCGCCCCAACAAGACGAACACCAAACTGTTGGAGTTTCTTCTCCATCGCCTCTTCTCCTTTTTTCTTTGAAAGATCAGCCGACCGGACACGAGCCACGATGACTCCTATCCATTCTGCTGGGCCGGAAGTTCGAGTGTGAACCTCCGGCAAGCGCGTCCGTGCCTGACCACGGAAGGTTGAGGTTTGCTCTCCTTGTCAGGGGAGGAGAGCCGAGCCGTTAGGGCTCATCAATCAACCCGTCACAGTCGTTGTCCCAGCCGTCCTTGGTTTCAACGGCACCTGGGTACACACTGGAATACCATTCGTTGCAGTCCCCCTGGGACTGGGAATAACCATCAAGGTCATAATCCTCAGTCTCAAGGGGCTCGTCCACCTCGTCGTCGCAGTCGTTGTCCTTGCCATCTTGGACCTCGATGGCTCCTCGATAGACGGTGACATCGGTATCATCGCAGTCGGAGTCGCCTCCGTTGTAGGACACGGAGGCACGATAACCGTCGCCGTCCACGTCCACCAGGTCGCCACCCGAACAGTCCTGATCGACGTTGTCGTACGGGACCTCAGCGGCCCCGGGATAGATGTCGACGCTGTCGTCATCACAATCCCCCTGGGCCTCGGAGTACTGATCCGCATCATTGTCGACGCCATCAGCGTCCGCATCGACAACCCCATCGCAGTTGTCGTCGACACCATTTCCGCCCCACTCCTCCTCACCGGGATTGATGTCCCAGTCGTTGTCGTTGCAGTCCCCACCGACCTCCGAAATATACTCAAAGGGGACCGCTGGATGAAACCAATAAGGGACCGGGCACTGGATGATTGTGTAGGATGTTCCTCCGTAACCATCCTCATCCCAGTCATACCACAGATGCGCGCCATCCTGTCCGTCGCAGTCGTGGTCGAGACCATCGCATCCATATACTCCTGACACTTCACCGGCTCCCGGATGAATTGTGTCGTCGGCATCATTGCAGTCGCCACCTTGCCCCACGAACCCGATCTCCGGGCAGGAGACGAAGGAGGTGACACTGTTATCGCCGTAACCGTCACCATCGTCGTCATCCCAAAGGACCTGGACATCCACCGCTTCCTCGTCCACTAGGCCGTCGCAGTCATTGTCCTTTTCGTCGCAGATCTCGACGGCGTCGGGATAGGTCAAGGGATCGGTGTCATCGCACTCGGCATCGATTCCTGTCCCAGAGAATCCATCGCCGTCGGCGTCGACCCCGCAGGAGTCCTGACCTGCCACGAAACATGCCAAAATTCCCGCCACGATCAGTTTCTGAATTTTCATCTCTTCTACTCCTCTACTCCCAACGCCAGGTAGCGTGGGCCTCGTTCGATGTTTTCCGACAGGCTCCAGCGGACACGCCAGAGCCTTTTCTTTCCTGATTCAAATCGTCCCAATTGAAAAGAGCTTCTCCTGGCACGACTCTGGGCTATTTTTACGAGAATTTTTTCCTAAAAATGGCCCAAAATCGTGTATCAGGAACTTTTCTACTTTACCACAAAAACTAATTTATGTCAATTTTTAATAACAAAAATAATTAACTTCTCTCTTGTCCCTCCTCCTTTCCACCGATATACTCGCTTTACTATAGTTACCTCAAAAAAATCCAATAAACTCGAGCGCGTTTCCAAAGTCTCTCCGAAGCTCTGTTCGACCCACCTTCGCTCTGAAGATGAGCTTTGGTGGGCAAAGGCGCAGGCTGCCAAGTTCCATGCAAGGAACGCCGGGAGCCCAGCGAGTTACGGAGGAGAGACTTTGGATGCCATTTCTTTTTCCCTATTTTCTTTGGGCATTTCAAAGAAAATAGGGCGGGGATGTTGGGGCAGAGCCCCAACTATATGGAAAATGATTTACTACTATGCTTCAAGTCGGAATTGTAGGCCTACCGAACGTAGGCAAATCAACCCTTTTCAAAACGCTTACCAAAAAACAGGTTCCCTGCGAAAATTTTCCTTTTTGTACGATTGAACCAAATGTCGGCGTGGTCGAGGTACCAGACGAACGGCTTCAAAGACTTACGGAGGTTTCAAAATCGCAAAAGACGATCCCAACCGCTATTGAATTCGTGGATATTGCCGGGCTTGTGGCTGGTGCTCACAAAGGTGAGGGATTAGGAAACAAGTTTCTCGCGAACATCCGCGAAGTGGACATGATCGCTCATGTGGTGCGGGCATTCCAGGATCCGAATGTTCACCATGTCAGCGGGGATGTAAATCCCGTTCGTGACAAGGAAATTATTGAACTTGAATTGGCCATGGCTGATCTTGAAACGATCCAAAAAAGATTAAACAATATCCACGACAAAATGAAATCGGGAAAGACCGCAGAATTGGAAACGGAAGAAAATGCCCTTTTGAAAATCCTGAATGCTATCCAGACGGAAAAACCCGTCCATTCCGTTGATCTTACGGAAGAGGAAGAAAAAACCATACGCGGCCTGCAACTCCTCACCCGCAAACCAGTCCTCTACGTCGTCAACGTTGATGAGGCATCGGCAGCGGATCCGCTTTGGAAAAACCCGCTTGGTCCGGATCGATTGGCTGTTCCCCTCAGTGTTAAAATTGAATCCGAGCTCGTTGATATGGCCCCGGAAGACCAAAGAATTTTCCTACAAGACCTGGGACTCTCCCTATCTGGCCTGGACCGTGTCATTCTGAAATGCTACGAACTTCTCAACCTCATCACGTATTTTACCTCCGGAGAAAAAGAATCGCGGGCCTGGACGATTGTCAAAGGGACGAAAGGGCCTCAAGCTGCGGCTGTTATTCATACCGATTTTGAAAAAGCCTATATCTGTGCGGAAATTATTGATTGGAAAGATTTTGTCGACCTTGGAGAATCCGGGTCAAAGGAGGCTGGAAAACTTCGTATAGAAGGAAGGGAATATCTCATGCAGGATGGGGATGTTTGTCATTTTCGAGTGAGTGTTTAAAAAACAAACATAAAAAGAAAGGGGGTTAACAACCCCCTTTCTTTTGACAAAAAAAACGAATTCGGACATTGTGATCGAACAAGGGCATCATCCGAGAGGAAAACGCGAAAGCGTCCCGTGAGACCTTCTCTTTCAAACATGAAAAAGGAGGTAGATGATGAATAGCAACTTTCCCGGCGTAGAACGCCGGTCCCATGAACGGTTTACTCTTGAGCCGCTCAATCCAGCAAGCTTTATCGGGCCGAATGATTTGGCCCTACAAGACATCACGGAAGCCATCCTCCATTTGCACACGGTGTGTTCCAACCATCCTGTGCATGGTCCGGATCTGCGATGTCTCACACCCGAAGAAATAGCGAGATTTACGCTTCAGGGTGGCATGTACTTCGATGCCGACCCAAAGCTTGAACCAAACGAACCTCTTCGGGGCCGAATCTGCGCCTGTGTGGAACCCCTCGGAATATGGTCTTCACACATGGTGTGCAAATTCGGTCGTCTGGCACCGAGAGACGAGTTCATCATGCGGAAGTATCTCGACGGCATGAAGCTTCCGCATTTCCAAATGACCTTCCTTGTCATCAGGACATGGAAAGGTCTCTCCATCACCCTTCGAAGGATTGTGGGCGAAACACGCTTTGGTCCTTTCGTCACCTATCCAGAGACGGAGCTCAAAGAAAAAATTCCCGAGCTCTGGAATCTCTATTTCGAAGGGGGAAGGAAAAAAAGTGATCAACGGGATCTGTGCATCCGGTTTCCCGTCGGATGTTCCCTGGATCCTTCTCGACTTCCCAATGGGCTGACTTCCACCCAAAAGGACGCTATCCTTCAACGATCAGTACAGATCCCCGTGGAAGCTGAGGTTCAGGGCTTGCGGGAGTATCTGAACCGCCTCACGGAGGCAAAGCGAAGGTGGGGGTTCCAACACCCCGATCTTTCCGACCTACGATCGTTCTGACTTTCCGGGTCGAGATGCGCCCCTGCGTCTCGACCCTTTCTTTTTCTCCGTTTCTCTGCTTTTTTCTCAACCACCTCTGCCTTGACGTCGGAACCTTTCTTTGATAAATTCCTCTCGTCTTTTATTCATACGGGACGACACCTCGGGAAGCGGATGAGCTCGCTACCTTGGATGCCGCCACGCTTCTTCTCTCTATGCTCACACCAAAGCAAAAACAGACGGTCATCAACAAGTTCCGAACCCACGATTCCGATACCGGTTCCCCACAGGTCCAGGTCGCTATTCTCACAACCGAAATCAAAGACCTGACCGAACATTTGCGAACGCATAAAAAAGATTACTCCAGCCGTCGCGGACTTATCAAAAAGGTCAACGAACGCCGTCGCTTGCTCAAATATCTTGAACGCGAAGATAAAAAAGCTTGGCAGACGCTCAAGGATACCTTAGGATTAAAGTAAAGAAGCCGCCCCGCACCGATTCCGGGTGTGGGGCGTTTGTTCGAAATCTATGCTTTTTTATTCAGACCAGCGTGTCGGTGTCTTTATCGACACGCAAAACATGTACTACAGCGCCCGAAGCATTTTTGGTCGCAAAGCCAATTTCGGCGCGATCGTGGGCGAAGCCGTCAAGGATCGTAAACTCATCCGAGCAATCGCCTACGTTGTCCGGACAAAAACCGAGGAAGAAAAACCGTTCATCGATGCCCTTTCCTCCCTTGGCATCGAGCTCCGGGAAAAAGACCTCATGGAATACCTTTCCGGCCAAAAAAAAGCAGACTGGGATGTGGGGCTTACCATGGATATCGTCCGCATTCTCGATACGCTTGACGTGGTTGTTCTTGTCTCTGGCGACGGCGATTTCGTCTATCTTGCGGATTATGTAAAGGGACGCGGACGTCTTCTTGAAGTCATGAGTTTTCGAGAAACCACCTCTGCCAAACTCGTCGAAGCAGCCGATCTCTATACCAACCTATCGGATGATACACGCAAATTCCTCATGGGCCCGATCCGGCGTGGTCCCATCCACCCCCCGCGCGGCGGAGAGGTTTTGATGGAAAAAGACTCGGACCAATAAAAACCCAATAGATAATTATTTATATCTGGTCCTGCCGAGACCCAGAGATCTGAACCACGTTTCAAAGGAAATCTTCCATTTGGAACCGTTAAGATCTTACGCCTCTGTAGGATCACCCAATACGTATGAATGAGGAAAAACACTTCGAGATCGAATGGGGCGGCCGAACCCTTTCCATTGAAACAGGCAAATACGCCCAACAAGCTGGCGGAAGTTGTATTGTTCGCTATGGCGACACCGTTCTTCTCGCAACAGCAACCCTGGGAACCACAGTCCGGGAAGGAATTGATTTTTTCCCCCTTCAAGTCGAATACGAAGAGAGACTCTATGCAGCCGGCCGCATTAAAGGAAGCCGATTTATTAAAAAAGAAGGACGTCCCACAGACGAAGCCATTCTTGTCGGACGTTTTATCGATCGGGCTATTCGTCCTTTTTTTGATGACCGCATCCGCAACGAAGTTCAAGTCATCGTAACTTGTCTAGCTTTCGATGGAGAAAACGATCCAGACATCTTGGGGCTCCTTGCCGCAAGTTGTGCCATCCATATAAGCGACATCCCCTGGGACGGTCCCATTGCCTGTGTGCGCATTGGCTCGATCAATGGAGAACACGTTTTGAACCCAACCTACGAAGCCCGAAACAAATCCATCATGGATCTTGCTTTTGCAGGAATAGAAGACAAGGTGGTTATGGTCGAAGCCGGAGCTAATGAAGCGCCGGAAGACCTCGTCTTGGAGGCCTTTCGCTATGGATTGAAACATTTGCGCAAGCCCATTGAACTCGTAGAACACGTCCGCCAGGCCTGTGGCAAACCAAAACAGGCCCTCCTCACCCCGAAAACGGAAGCAGAGCGTACAAAAGCAGAGACTCGCACCCGCCTGGAAACCTTTGCTCGCCCTTTCATTGTTCAAAAGGTAACCGAATTTGTTTTTGGAGAACCGAGGGCGACCAAAACGCAACGCGCGGAAGAAAAACACCGCATCGCAGATTCCTTAAAAGAATATCTTCTCTCTCAAAACGTTCCGGAAGAAGAATGGCCGTTTGCTCTTGCTGTGGTTGCAGATGTTGTTGAAGAAGAAGTCAGCCGCTGTATTTTAGACGGGAATCAGCGCGTGGACGGACGTTCTCTTACAGAGGTCCGCCCGCTCGTCTGTGAACCAGCTGTCCTTCCGCGTGTTCACGGTTCCGCTCATTTCAAACGTGGAGAAACACAGGTCGTTTCTGTCACGACGCTCGGCGCGCCCGGAGACGAACAAACCCTTGATGGCATGGAACACGTCGGGACGAAACGTTTCATGCATCACTACAACTTTCCTCCTTACTCTACGGGAGAAGTAAAACCCATGCGCGGACCAGGCCGACGCGAAATTGGACACGGAGCCCTTGCGGAAAAGGCTCTTCTACCTGTTCTGCCAGATAAAGAATCCTTCCCTTATACCATCCGCGTTGTTTCCGAAGTGCTTGGTTCAAACGGTTCAAGCTCCATGGCGTCCACCTGCGGATCCTCGCTTTCTCTCATGGATGCCGGGGTTCCGATCCGCGAACCTGTTGCCGGAGTAGCTATGGGACTTGCTAGTGATCAAAATGGACGATGGAAAGTGTTCACTGATCTCCAAGACCTAGAAGATGGTGTAGGTGGCATGGATTTCAAGATTGCCGGAACAAAAAATGGTATTACCGCCATCCAAATGGACACAAAAACCCACGGACTCACGTTCGAAATCGTGGAACAAGCGGTTCGCCAGGCAAGAGAGGGTCGCCTCCATATTCTGGAAGCTCTTCTTTCCGCCCTTCCGGCTCCACGTCCGGAACTTTCCCCTTATGCTCCGCGCATCATTACCCTTCGCATCAACCCCGTGCATATTGGAGACGTTATCGGCCCGGGTGGCAAAGTCATTAATGAAATTATTGCGTCGACCGGCGTTCAGTCCATCGATATCGAAGACGACGGATTGGTTCTTATCACCTCACTTAATGCCGAGGGAGCCAAAAAGGCCGAACAATGGATCCGTGGTTTGGTTCAAGAAGCAACGGTAGGAGAAACTTATAAAGGAAAGGTGACACGACTTATGGATTTTGGCGCTTTTGTTGAATTTCTCCCGAAAAAAGAAGGATTAGTTCATATCAGTGCCCTCGCTCCCTGGCGCGTGGCCAAAGTTTCGGATGTGGTAAAAGTCGGCGATGAAATCTTTGTAAAAGTCATGGAAATCGATAGTCTTGGAAGACTCAATCTTTCGATGAAAGACGCTCCAGGGAATACCTATCCCGAAGCTCCCGCCAATGGAAGCGCACCGGGTCAACTTCCTAGCAATAACCGTTCAATAGATCGAAACCAGCACCCCCACCCCCATCATCCATGAGCCCGTTTCTCAATATTCCTCTCCATCGCCTGAAGACAACCCGCCGTCGGCGGGTTGTTTGGGTCTCTCTAATTCTTCTCTTGACTTTGGGGGTGTCTTCCTGGATAGGAACTCGACTCTGGCAGGGACGTGATACGGTTTCGTCGTTCGCCCCGGACGGAACGATGGTCCTTTTACGATTTGCCCCCACACAAAACCTCTGGTCAGATATTCTCCGCGACTTTGGAGAAATCCGACTCACGAGAAATAAACCCCTCACTCTTAAAAACCTGTCGCCTTTCCTTGGAAAAGAACTAGCGATTTTTCTTTTGTCAGATGGAACGGTGGCCACGGTCGTCCGTTCTAACCAAAAACCTTTTCCGGAAAAAGAACTCAAGATCTATGGTGTGGTTGTTCAACGAGTCAAAAAAAATATCTACCTGCTTTCTGAATCACCTCTCACACTGCCTGTTCATCCGCAAAAGGTTCCTCTGAATCTATCAGCCCTTCTTCCCGAAACCGTTGGTACTCTTTCCATCCACCTTCCCGAAAAATTGGTTCGGGGGCGAATCCAGAAAAAGTCTGCGGGTTATGAAGCCGTCCTCTCCGGATTTTCCGAGGAAACTTCTTCGTCAAATTTTCTGCAGGCTCTCCCACCCCTTACGAACGCCGCTGTTTCCTTTTCACCGGGACCCACTCCTTTCTTTCCCTTTTTTTCAGCTTTGAAACCATTCATTCCTGCTGAAAACACGGCTTTTTCCTCCTTTCAAAAGGCTCTGGAATATTCCGGGGGAGCCGTCTATCTTTTTCAGGAAGAACCCCTCTCCTCCCTCTTTTTGATTCAGGAGCGCTTAGAACCATCTTTTGCTGCTGCTCTTCTTCAAACCATGGCCGTTTCTTTCTCTCCTATTCATCGCCCCCTTTTCCTTCCTGACGGATCCGCGGCTGAAGAGTTGATCACAGACTCCTCTTTTCAACCCATAGAACAAACGGAAAAAGAAGAGGAAATAACCCTGCGCCTTCCTTCAGAAAAAGGACCAGCCATCCTTTTAACAGCTGCCTCAACGATTTTTGGAACCCCCCAAACACTTTCCATTTTTCAGGATAAAACAAAAAAGATGCACTCTTGTCTTTCGAAGCCGTCCGTTTTTTTAAAACCAGAAGCTTTTCGAAATTTCCTTTCTTCTCCTGAAAAAATCCTTCGTAAGAGTCTTTGGTTTGAGGGTTTTGAGCATTTTAGCAGTCTCGAGACGGAAAATATAGGAAAAAAACGAAAAATATTTTTCTGTAAATAGCTGTGGATAAAATGTTTAAAACATATTAAAATTGTGGATAAGTTGAACGAATAAAAAATGAGTTCAAGAAAATAAACGAAGAATTAAAGAAAATTCAAATCTTGTCTAAAGATGAAAATTGTGATATTCTATCTATGAACCTGACGGGGTTCTGTTCTTTCTAAAGAGGAGATTCTTCGAAGAAAAAACGAAGAATGTCCTGTTCCTTACTCTCCAGCCGAAAGGCTCGGTTCACCCACATAATGCGGAACCTTTCGTTCCGTAGCGGGAAAAACCAATGGTTGGGTAGGGCAACGTCGTCTTGGGATCGGGAAGCCTTCAAAAAACACGCGGGTGCCGAGTTCTGCAAATGATGAAAGCATGGTTTGCAAAACCCGGCACCCAAGGCTCGACGATCCCTTTTTTTATTGCCAACCTATTGTTTTTTTTTGAAAAGGTGCTATGGTAACGTCATTGCCTCTTTTTGCACACTGAGATCCTTTATGAATGCAACATTTACAAAAGAAATTGAATCTTTCCTTTTAAAAGAAAAGGAAAGATTGGAAAACGAGCTTGCTCAATTTGCACACCGAAATCCACAAACAGGTACAACAGTCTATGAGGTGGAAATCAAAAATATCGGAGATGAAGAAGGGGAGAATGCTTCAGAAGTCGCCCAGTTTGGCGACGATCTTTCTTTAGAAGATGCCTTAGAAAAAGCCTTAAGGGATGTGGAATCTGCTTTAAAACAGATAAAAGAGGGTACCTATGGCATCTGTACCTATTGCAAACTCCCCATTGATGAACGCCGCTTGAAAGCCCGCCCGACCTCTTCTTCCTGCATCCAGTGCAAAAAAACACTCACGCAAGAAGTGTGATGCAGGGTCGTCCTCTTCGAATTCCTTTCGTTGTTTTCGGCGTGGGTGTAGGAATACTGTGTCTTGATTTTTTCCTTAAATCCGTTGCTCTCCGTTCTTTTCCTCCGGAAGAAACCGTTGAACAATGGAGTGTCCTTACCCTCGCTGTCCACCGAAATCCCGGCATTGCCTTTGATCTTCCTGTTTCTCTCTCACTTCTTTTTCCTGTCACGGTTGTCATTCTTCTTTTTTTAGTTCGCTATGCAAAAAAAGAGAGAAAGGAAAACCCCTTGGCAAGTTCAGCGGCTCTTGTCGTAATATTAGGAGCTATCGGAAATCTTTGGGATCGCATCTGGCACGGGTTCACCACAGACTATTTCATTCTTTTCGGCCATTCAGCCATTAATCTTTCCGATGTCCTCATTTTAACAGGCATCCTCCTTCTCCTCTGGGTCGGACGACCATCTGACCACCCCACACCTTCCCCCCCGAAGGTTCCAAAGAAATAAATCAAAAAACTCCCTATCTTTTAGGGAGTTTTTTATGCCTTCTATTTCCTCTGTTACCATTTCTGGACTGGAAACCGTTCTGGTCTGCGTTGAAGCGGATGTTTCCTTCGGTCTTGGCGCCTTTAACATTGTTGGACTTCCAGATGCGGCCGTCAAAGAATCCAGAGACCGTATTCGATCTGCCATCAAACACTCCAATCTATCCTTTCCCCGTTGGCGGGTTACGGTCAATCTGGCACCAGCGGACCTAAAAAAACAAGGACCGCTCTATGATCTTCCCATTGCTCTTGCCGTGCTTTTGGCTGAAAAGGAGTTAGCGTGGAAAGATTTTTTTTCCAAAAGCATTTTTATAGGAGAACTCGGTTTGGAAGGAGAAATCCGGCCTGTGCGCGGCGCCTTTGCAGCCGCTTTGGCCGCAAAACAATTTCATTATCCCTATGTATTTCTCCCACGCGAAAACCTCCCTGAAGCCGACCTTGTAGAAGGTGTTCATCCCATCCCAGTCACCTCCTTGTCCGAGACGTTGGAAATCCTCCGCACACAAATCCCCTCTTTCAAGGAAGGATCCCCCCAACCTCTCCCAACTTCTTCCTCCATCGCTCGTACGGATTTTGCGGACGTACGGGGCCAGAATCACGCCAAACGCGGATTGGAAATTGCCGCTGCCGGCGGACACAACGTCCTCCTTTTTGGTCCTCCAGGATCCGGAAAAACCTTGCTTGCTCGAACCCTTTCCACTATCCTTCCGTCCCTTTCCCAAGAAGAAGCCCTGGAAGTCACTAAAATCCATTCGATTGCCGGCGACCTCCCGATGGGACATGGCATCCTGCACGAACGGCCGTTTCGATCACCACACCATTCAAGTTCAGCGGTCGCCCTCGTGGGAGGCGGAAGTGTTCCGCGTCCCGGAGAAACAACCTTAGCCCATCGCGGCGTTCTTTTCCTGGATGAACTTCCGGAATTCAATTGTCATGTCCTTGAACAGCTCCGACAACCCATGGAAGACGGGGTTGTTGTCATTGCCAGGGCTGCGGGAAGCGTTCAATTTCCCTGTCGGTTCATGCTCGTGGGCGCCATGAATCCATGCCCCTGCGGCTATGCCGGCGATCCTCGTACCGCTTGTTCCTGTTCCCCCATGCGTTTGACCAAGTATCGCAAAAAAATTTCCGGCCCTCTTTTGGACCGGATCGACCTCACCATTCCTGTTCCGCGCGTGGAAACGGAAAAATTAATGGGGGTGCAGGAAGGAGAGACCTCTGTTATCGTCCAAAAACGCGTGGAAACGGCACGTGCGCTCCAACTTGCCCGTTTGCAATCCAGTGGCCTCTCCTGCAATGCGGAACTTTCCCCAACACTCCTCCGTACCTTCTGTGGTTTGGATGCCAGCGGGGAAGCGATCCTGCGTTCTGCTGCAGACCGTCTACGTTTGTCAGCTCGCTCTTTTTCGCGTCTCCTAAAAGTTGCCCGTACCGTCGCGGATCTGGCTGATTCTGACCGGATTCTCCCAGAACACATCTCCGAAGCCCTAAGTTATCGACCGTCTCCCTTCATAGGAGAATGAGAGCAGGTCTTTCCTTTCGTTGCATGGTCGGATCAAAATAACCTACCGAATAAAATCCAACGGGTTCCGTCTCTTTCCATTTTCAATAATTTCAAAGTGAAGGTGTGTCCCTGTAGATCGCCCTGTTGTTCCAAGGATTCCGAGGGCTTCCCCCGCTTCCACGCGCTGTCCGTTCTGTACGTAAATTTTTGCAAAGTGACCATAACGCGTCACAAATCCATCGCCATGATCTACATCCACACATAAACCATATCCCCCAAACCATCCGGCGCGGGTCACGATACCGGCGCGGGAAGCATAATTCTTTTGCGTGGTTCCTCCGTCAATATCCAATCCGGTATGGCGCCAACCGTAATACTGCGTAATGACATGCCAGTCCGTTGGCCAAACCCATCCGCCTGCGGCAGCCTTTGCCGAAGAAAGAGAGGACCCCCCCGCAGAAGGAGACGGAGAGCCGTTTGTAAAAATTTTTGCAACGGAAGCCGTCCGTTGCACAGCCACCGGAGGCGGTTCGCCCCCTGGAAGGATGAGCTGTTCTCCGATATGGAGATCATCTGCGCTTGCAAGCCTATTAAATTGAATGATTTCTTCGGATTTCGATTGATATTTCTTTGCAATACCAGAGATCGTATCTCCTTTTTTCACAGTATAAAGAATCCCGTCAATCGGAGGAATTGACAGGGATTGACCTGGACGAATGACGCTCTTGGCCGTGAGTTGATTCGCCCAAAGGACCGTGCTCAGATTTAAACCAAACCGTTCTGCCACGGCAAGGAGGGTATCTCCTTCTTGGATGACATACATTTCCGTTGTGGAACGGGTAGGGGCTGACAAAGGTGCGACAGCGTCAGAATCTGACAGAAGCGGATCCATACCAAAAGCACCTGCAACATCTTTCTCTTGAATAAAATCCATATCCTGAAAATCGTCTTCAGAAAGAACGGAAGAGGCGAGCCTGACGGGCAATCGAAGAGCCGCCGGTCGCGCAATAACCTCTTCGAGTGTCTCCCAGTCCTCTGATCCGACAAATTGAAACAAAAGGCTTTTTTCCCCAAATCGTTCCATTCCATCGGAAGCCGCCTGAACGTTTAAGACACTGGTAACCGCCACGATTCCTACGGCCACAATATGAAAAATGAAACGGTTTGATACGGCATATAAAAGAGCGTGCTTTGCCGGTAAATAAAGGTGATCAAACGAACGTTTGGATGTCAAAATCAAACGGTAAACTGGCGTTCCAAATAAAAAGATGAAACGTTGTGCAACCGCGCCAAGCAACCGAAAAAATTTGAAAAAAACCGAACCGCCAACTTGTTTGAATCGGACAAGTCCGCGCAAGCCGGCAAGAAGACAACGAATGACGACGTGTTGAATCCAAAGACGAATAGAAAACCTCCAAAATTTCCTTAAGAAGCTGTTCCACCAAAACCAGAACTGCCACAAAGGAGGAAAGGCCGCCTTCGGAATTAAAAATAAAAAAACGTCTTCTTGCTTTTCTGACCAAAAGCAACTGTCACCTTACGAAAAAAAAAGAGGCGCGTCAATGAGAAACGTTAAAATTTTCTGACATGACAGCGGTTTGTCTTTGTTTAAATGGCTTCCAGGTTTTTCGATGAATAGCGCAGGGACCGTGTGCTTCAATGGCTTTTCGATGAGCTTCCGTGGCATAACCTTTGTGAATTTCAAACCCATACTTCGGATATATTTTCGCCAATGCTCTCAGGCGATCATCTCGTACAACTTTAGCCACAACACTTGCGGCCGCAATGGAACAGACTGACTGATCCCCGCGAATAATTCCACACTGTGGAAGAGAGACGTCCGGAATATGCCAGGCATCCACGAGCAAGAAATCGACTCCACTTATTTGTTCAAATGCCCGCCGCATGGCCAGAAAGGTTGCTCGACGGATGCCTATTTCAGAAATTTCTTCAACAGAAGCCTCTCCGATAGCCCACGCTTCCGACCGTTCGATGATCAAATCAGACATTTTTTCCCTTTGAGAAACAGAAAGGAGTTTACTGTCCCGCAAGCCTGGCAGACGGATGGAAAGGGGGAGAACCACGGCCCCAGCCATGACCGGACCAGCCAATGATCCGCACCCAACTTCATCAAGACCGACGATTCGACGATATCCCTCTTTTCTGAGACGGCGTTCTATTTGTAAATTCGGAAAATGCATAAGAAAATTTGGGAAAGAAGCAAAAAAAATTGACATTTCTCCCTTACAAACCTATGATAACAGCCGTTCAAAGCCTCTTTTTCCTCATTATTACTTTATGAGTATAGCACTCATCTTCGCGATCGGAATGGGTTTTTTGGCTCTTCTCTACGGAGCGATTCTTTCTTGGTGGATTCTTCGCCTTCCTAGCGGAGACGGAAAAATGAAAGGGATCTCCTTGGCTATTCAGGAAGGTGCCAACGCCTATATGGCACGCCAATACAAGGTGGTGACCTCCATCGGTGTTCTTGTTTTTCTTCTCCTGGGATTCATCCTTGATTGGGAAACGGCTTTTGGATTCCTCGTGGGAGCCCTTTTCTCTGGATTGGCTGGTTATATTGGCATGTCCGTTTCCGTTCGCGCCAACGTGCGTACAACGGAAGCTGCGAAGCAGGGCTTGCAAAAGGCGTTGACCGTGGCATTCCGTGGTGGGTCGGTCACCGGCCTATTTGTCGTCGGACTTGGACTTTTGGCCACAGCTGGCTACTATGCTGTCACTCGCGACACACATGGACTCATTGGCCTCGCGTTCGGCGGATCTCTCATTTCAGTTTTTGCTAGGCTTGGCGGAGGTATCTTTACAAAAGCAGCGGATGTGGGAGCTGATTTGGTCGGAAAGGTTGAAGCCGGTATTCCAGAAGACGATCCTCGCAACCCCGCTGTGATTGCAGACAACGTCGGTGATAATGTCGGCGACTGTGCTGGCATGGCCGCAGACCTGTTCGAAACCTATGCTGTGACCTGCGTGGCAGCCATGGTGCTTGGATCCTTCCTCTTTCCAGGAAATGAAAAAATCCTTCTTTATCCATTGGCTCTTGGTGGCGTTTCCATCCTCGCTTCCGTGATTGGCATGTTTTTTGTAAAACTTGGTCCTTCCAAAAAAATCATGGGAGCCCTTTATAAAGGACTCGTGGCTGCCGGCGTCCTGGCGGCTATTGGTTTCTGGCCAATTACCCAACGAATGTTGGCGGACGTATCTGGTATAAACCCGACAGCCATCTATCTCTCTGCCCTCTTGGGTCTTGTCATTACCGGCCTCCTCATCCTCATTACAGAATATTATACGAGTACAGCCCACAAACCAGTTCGTGGACTAGCCGCGGCATCTGAAAACGGACATGGAACAAACATTATCGCTGGCATCGGCCTTTCCATGCGCTCAACAGCCTTGCCTGTCCTTACCATCGTTGTTGGTATCCTGGCGGCCTATGCACTTGGTGAATTGTACGGGATTGCCATCGCGGCCATGGCCATGCTGTCGCTTACGGGAATTATCGTGGCCATCGATGCCTTTGGCCCCATCACGGATAATGCGGGCGGTATTGCCGAAATGGCCGACCTCCCGAAAGAGGTTCGCGACGTGACCGATCCGCTCGACGCGGTTGGAAACACAACGAAGGCTGTCACAAAAGCCTACGCCATCGGTTCTGCCGGCCTTGCCACCCTCGTCCTCTTCGGAGACTACCTCCATGCTCTAGCCGCACGCGGATTTACAGGTCGTTTCGATCTGGCAGACCCACAGGTCATTGCTGGACTATTCTTAGGTGGACTCGTGACCTATCTCTTCGGTTCCTATGCGATGGTTTCCGTTGGAAAAGCGGCTGGAAGCGTTGTGGAAGAAGTCCGTCGTCAATTCCGGGAAATCAAGGGCATCATGGAAGGAACGGCCAAACCGAATTATGGCAAGGCTGTTGACATCGTCACAAAAGCGGCCATTCATGAAATGGTGACACCGGCCCTCCTTGCCGTCGTGGCCCCAATCCTCGTCGGTTTCATCCTTGGACCAGCGGCCTTGGGAGCCATGCTCATTGGTTCCATTATCACAGGTTTGTTTGTGGCTATTTCCATGACAACCGGCGGTGGTGCTTGGGACAATGCCAAAAAATTTATTGAGGCCGGCAACTACGGCGGAAAGGGAAGTTTTGCTCATCAGGCCGCAGTAACCGGCGACACGGTCGGTGATCCGTACAAGGACACCGCCGGTCCGGCCATTAACCCGATGATCAAAATTCTGAATATTATCGCCCTTCTCATCGTCGGGATGATTCTGTAAACGTCAAAACGTCAAAGAGCGGCCCCGAGTATGGGGTCGCTCTTTACGTTTTCAAGAATCTTCAAAAATCAAAGTCCGGATCCCATTGTCGAGGAACAAGACAAAGTTCCCAGTTATCATCCAAAAGGTAATATCCCCTCCAATCCCTCTTGGCCCCGTATTTTTTGAAAACTTTGTACATTCGGTCATCCGTTTCTTCGGTTTCCCGAAGAATGTCTGTCGCTGTCCCATTGTCCCCATACGGGTAATCGAACGAATTCATTCCTTCTACCTTCAAAAAAAGGAGTCTGAATGCGGCTTCCCATGGTTTAGCCATTTCTTTATGGTTTTTGTGATCACAACAAACCTCGGCCACAGGGAACCCGTCGTACAACAACCCTTTTTTCTTTTCTTTAAGAAACTCTCTATATTTCTCACCATGATGGTTCCCCGACGTACAAAAAACCGTAGGGATCCCTTTTTCTTTCAACAACAACGCAAGAATAATCGCGTTGTGCCAGTCAGGCTCTCCTCCTTCAGTGGCTGGAAAGAAAACATCAAGAATCACCCCACCGATTTCTCCACCCTGAAGAACCTCTTCTGCTTCCGCTTTCGTGGAAACAAAAACGACCTCGCATTTCAAGTCCCGTTCGGCATACTTCCTTGCAACAGAAGCAAACGCCTCTTGATCCTCAACAACCAAAACCTTCATGGTCCTTTCCTTTCTTCAAGAGATTCTTCGGTCGCCACGATTTCTGTGCTCCCTCAGAATGACAATGAAAGAACGATTTTGTTTGATCAAACACCTACAACATACACCAAAAGAAAATTTTTGTCAATATAAGCATAACAAAATTTAACTTTAAACTTAAATAAAGATTTGTTTAGTATTTACATTAAGCTAAGTTCCTGCTATTCTATTTTTTGTTGAAAGTAAGTCTACATTTTATGAAACAAAATGAGGTTCGACCTATTGAAAAACAATTAAAAGCCTTTGGGTTGGGCGATACGGATGCAAAAATTTACCTTCTTTCCCTTCAACTCGGTCCTTCAACGGTTCAGGAATTGGCAAAAATGAACCGCCTCAACCGCGTCACGGTCCACAGTGCGGTCGAACGACTGATTGAAAAAGGATTTCTGTTTGAAAGCCGAAAGGGGAAACGTCGGTTGGTTGTGGCTTCGGATCCCAAAACCTTGCGGCGGCTGGCCGAAGCCAAAAAAGCCGAGGTGGAACGGATGACGGAAGGCCTGGAAGGTGTCGTAGAGCTTTTAGAAAAATTTCAATCTACGGACCGTTATTTTCCCACGGTCCGCTTTTACGAAGGAACGCAGGGATTCCATGTCATGTTCGAAGAAACATACCGGGCCAAAAGCGACGTGTTGGTTTTCAGCTACGTCCCTATCTTCGAAAAAGCGGTTGGGGAAGAAAACCTTAAAACCTATTTTGAAAAACGCGCCAAGCACGGCATCCACACCAAACTCCTTTTTCCACCCAGCGAAATTGCCGAACGGATTCACAAACAACGAAACCCCTACAACGTCGAAGTTCGCCTCATCCCAAAAGAATATTCCTGGAACGCAGCTCTCTTCGTTTGGAATGATTCTGTGGCTCTACACTCGCTCAAAGAAGGCCGTCTGACGTCCACGATCGTGGAAAACAAGGACATTGCGAATATGATGCGCACCATGCATGCGCTTATTTGGGAACGATCACAGCCAATGATTTAACGTTTCAAAAGAAAAATTCGAAATTTTGACAATCCACGGACAATCACGTTATTCTTCCTGCGCGATTTAAAACAAAATTTCTCTCAATTATGCCTCAAATGACTGTTGAAAAACTCCCAAAGACCAGCGTTAAAATCACCTTCACCATCCCGCAGGATGAACTCCAACCCTTTCTAGAAGAAGCCGCACAGCGGATTTCTGAAAAATCGCCCATTCCTGGATTTCGACCAGGGAAGGCCTCCTACGAAATGGTGAAAAAATACGTGGACGAGGTGAAAATTTATGAGGAGGCCCTTGAGCCTATTGTACGAAAAACGTACGTCGAAGCTCTGGAAAACCAGAAACTAGAGGCTGTTGGGTCCCCGGCGATTGACGTGGAAAAACTCACTCCTGGTAACGAACTCATTTACACCGCCATGGTGGCGCTCATGCCAAAAATTGAAACCCTGGCTGACTACAAAACCCTAAGCGTTTCCTCTAAAGAAACCTCCGTTTCTGACGAGGATGTGGAACGAACTCTCAAAGACCTCCAACGAATGCAGACAAAAGAAATACGATCCGAATCAGGCCTTGCGGCAGGAAAAGAACATAAAACAGTCCTTAATCTCACGATAAAAAAGGACAATGTCCCGCTTGAAGGCGGCCGGGCTGTTGATCACTCTGTTTACCTGAACGAACCCTACTATATTCCCGGATTTACGGAACAGTTGGTTGGGATGAAAGAAGGGGAAGAGAAAAAATTTCAACTTACGTTTCCTGAGGAACATTTTCAAAAACATCTTGCGGGAAAAACCGTCGATTTCGAAGTTCTCCTTAAAGAAATCTATCAATTGGAACATCCGGAGCTCAACGATCTTTTTGCCCAGTCCGTTGGTCAAAAAACCCTGGTGGATCTTTCGTCCCTCATTCGAAAAAATCTCTTGGAACACGCACAAGAGGAAGAGCGTATGCGTCTTGAACGAGAAATGCTTGAGGCCATCGCAAACGCGTCCAGGTTCGAAGATCTTCCGGATCTTCTCCTGAACGAAGAAATCAACCGGATGATTCACGAACTCGAACACCGGATTCAAGAAGAAGGTCTTGACTTCAACACCTATCTCAAAACCATTGGAAAAACGCTCTCCCAACTCAAACTTGATCTTTCCCCACAAGCCGTCATGCGCGTCAAAGTCTCTTTGGTGTTGCGCGAGATTGCCAAACAGGAAAAAATTGAGATAGAACAAAAAGAAATCGACCAAGAAATAGACCTTTTGGCCGCGCCTGTGGACCAAAAAGAACTACGCGATCAAATCTATTCCCCCGAATATCGCGAATACATGCACGGACGCCTGAAAAACCGGAAGGTTCTCGAAATCCTTAAAAAGACCATGGTAAAATAGGAAAAAGTTGTTATGGACTTCGGGGCCCATGTTTCAGCAGCCGGAGGCCTTTGGAGTGCTCCGGAACGCGCCGCAAACATTGGTTGCGAAATTTTTCAATTTTTTACCCGTCCTCCGCAGGGAGGTGCAGCGCCCCCCATCACGGCGGAAACCGTTGAAAAATTCAAAGAAGCCGTGCGCAAATTCCACATGAAGAGTGCTTATGTCCACGCGCCGTATTTTCTCAATTTAGCTTCCATAAACCAACGTATCCGACACGGATCCATAAAAATCATCCGGGAAGACTTGGAACGCGCCTCGCTTCTTGGCTGCCAAGCACTTATGTTTCACCCGGGGTCTGCCAAAGATGCAGGGCAAAAAAAGGGAGAAGAATTCATAAGGGAGGGGTTGAATCAAATTCTAGAGGGTTATGACGGATCCTGTCGCCTTCTTATTGAAATTTCTGCTGGGGCAGGCATGGTCATGGGGGACACTTTTGAAGAAATTTCTTTTTTTTTAAAAGGGGCGGAACGTGGAAGCGAAATCGGCGTTTGTTTCGACACCCAGCATGCCTTTGCCTCTGGCTATGATCTGCGCACGCAAGAGACCGTTCAAAAAACTCTCGATCTTTTTGACCGAATCATTGGACTGAATCGGTTAATCCTTTTTCACGCCAATGATTCTCAAACAGATTTTGAAAGCCACCGAGACCGCCACGAACATCTGGGAAAGGGGAAAATCGGGGTGGAAGCCTTCCGATCCCTTGTTCAAAACCACGCCCTCAAAAAAGTAAATATGATTGTAGAAACGCCCTTTAAACAGAACGGCAAGGGGGTTGAGGAAGACCTTCTATTTTTAAAAAATCTCCGTGAAAAAACGTAAAATAAGAGAAAAAGTCGCCTGCCGCGCTGCTATGATTTTAACGATTCATGTTCAGCCAAATGCAAAACAAACCCGTCTTTCTACTTGGTTAGATGAAAATACGGTCAAAATCTGTCTTGCGGCCCCGCCGAGGGATGGAAAAGCAAACCGCGAACTCCTTCTTTTTCTTGCAGATCTGTTCAAAACGCCCCCTTCGTCCCTGTGCTTAGCGCGCGGAGCAACCGGACGAATCAAATGGGTCAAAATTCCCGATGCGACTTGGCAGATATACCGAAAAAATCAGGGAACAGGATCATAACCTCCTGGGGACCAGGGGTGGCACCGACAAAGGCGCCAGAGAGCCAGTCGCCCCCCGTGTCTAAGACCGTACCGCCCGATGGCCTCTCGCCCATAGGTAGAACAGGAAGGATAAAATCGACAATAACCCCCCGGATAAAACCCTCGCGTAATTCCATGATCGGGAGAGAGGGTTTTTTGATAAATACGAATGAAAAAAATAGCCGCACGTCCTGGAAAAGACCCTCTCATAATTTTTGTTTCGCACAAACCGTCGAACCAACCCTCTTGAAAAGACTCGCTTTTTCAAGAACGTTTAAAACAGCTGACTCAAGGGACGCAAAAGACGATTTCTTTGCTTCAGGGCGAACCAAAAGAGCCACATCATACCCTTGACAAAGGCCTGGCAAACGCAAACGAACGACCTCGCGAATCTGGCGACGCAAACGATTGCGGACCACAGCCGATTTCGAAACTTTTGTTCCAACAACAACCGCAAATCTAGATAGAGAAAGACGGTTCGGACGACACTTCACACTCACGACCGGATGGAATGTTCCGCGACCTTTTGCAAACAAGGAAGCAAAATCCTTGTCTTTTTTTAAACGGTTGGGTTTTGGAAGCATATGGTGAATGGAAAGACGCGGAAGGAAACCCCCGCGTCTTTCTTCCTTGCTCCTTCTCGTCTACTTTTCTTTTCCTTGAACAGCCAGCCTTTTGCGCCCTTTGGTTGCACGGCGTTTTAAAACGCCTCTGCCGGATTTTGTGCTCATACGGGCGCGAAATCCGTGAACCTTGACCATACGCCGCTTCTTGGGTTGATACGTTCGTTTTGGCATAAAAAATAGGTTGACAAGAGTCTATCATTCCATCCACAATTTATCAACCTTCTTATACACCAAACCATACCTTGTGGATCCCTTGCGGAAGTCTTCAAAGAAACGTTACACTACCCACGTTCAAAATAAAACAAATCAGAGCCTTGTTCTTGTTCCCTTTATCCATCCCGCTTCTTTATGAATACCCACGAACTGTGGCACGCGGTGCTTGGAGAGCTTGAATTAAGGCTCAGTAAAGCAAATTTTACAACGTGGTTCAAACGAACGTTCATCTGCGTTCATGACCACCAAGAAGTTATTATCGGGGTTCCCAACACCTTTACAAAGGCGTGGCTTGAAAAGAAATATCATAAAGACATCCTCCAACTCCTCCAACAGTTCACCAACATTCAAGTTCGATCTGTTTCCTACCGCGTCGAAGTTCACGCCGGCCCCTCCACGATTCCCTTTGAGGTCAGTCAAACCCAAGAGGAAGCAGGGGAACGTCTTTCCGAAACGATCTCGTCCTTCCCAGTTCCCTCCGCCACACCCGCCTCCGAAGATCTTTTTCGTAAGGCTGCCCAAACGTCTCACCACCCAACCGAACTGACCCTCAACCCAAAATACCAATTTTCAACTTTTGTTGTTGGAAAACAGAACGAACTGGCCGGAGCCGCCTCCCAAGCCGTTGCTGCTCAACCAGGAGGTGTTTACAACCCACTCTTTATTTACGGAGGCGTTGGGCTTGGAAAAACACACCTTCTCCAGGCGATCGGCAACGAAATCCGCCGGACCAATCCGGAAGCCAAAATTCTCTACGTCACCAGCGAGCAGTTTACCAATGAATTCATTCATTCCATTCGGACGGGAAAGGCCAAAGAATTCAAAGATCTTTACAGAACCGTTGATCTTCTCCTCATTGATGATATCCAATTCATTACAGGAAAAGAGCAGACCCAAGAGGAATTTTTCCACACCTTCAACGCCCTCCACCAAAACAATAAACAAATTGTCCTTACTTCCGATCGGCCCCCCCGAACGATTCCTGGTCTTGAACAACGGCTGCGAACCCGTTTTGAATGGGGGATGATGGCCGACATTGGTATTCCAGATTTTGAAATGCGCATGGCTATTTTGGAAACAAAATGCCGCGAAAAAGGCTATCTACTTGGATCAGAGATCCTCCGTCTTGTTGCCACGGCTATTCAAAGCAATGTGCGCGAACTGGAAGGAGCCCTTAATAAAGTTATTGCCTTCCACCAGTTTAAAAACCTGACACCCAGTGTTGAGAGTGTTAAACCCATGCTTGTCAGCTTCCAACCCCCCTCACTCAAAAAGACCGTTACAGCCCAACAGCTCATTCAAACCGTAGCCGTCTATTATGGCATAACATCGGATGGTCTCTTGGGAAAAAGCCGCGAACAACGCCTGGCCTTCCCACGTCAAATCATCATGTATCTCATGCGCGACGAGTTGCGTTCCAGCTATCCCTCTATTGGAACAGAGCTTGGTGGCCGGGACCACACCACAGCCATGCACGCTTATGGAAAAATCTCAACCCGGCTCTCTACGGACGAACAACTCCAGCATGATCTTGAGATGATTCGCCAACGCCTTTACGCTATTCAATAAAAACATTTCGGGGCTGAAGACAACTTGTTGAAAGATAGGTGGAAAATTATGTGGGGTCTTTGTGAAAGAATTCTTGCTGATTTTTTCCACCCTCTCCTTTCACACAAACACCCTCTTTCTCCCCGTCTTTGTCCCCACGTTTTTCAACCAACCAAAACAATAAATTCTCATAAAATCAATCATCAAAAATCAGTTATACTCCTTATCCACCTCCCTATTAACTCTCCTCCAAAAAAATATTTATGATTCGTTTGTCGTGTACGCGGGGAAATCTTTACACAGGGCTTTCCATTACAAGCCACTTACCAGTAAAGAATGTTAATCTTCCCATTTTAAACAATGTTCTTATTTTGGCAAAAAACGGAACGATTCGATTTACGTCAACGAACTTAGAGCTGGCGGTGAGTTGCCAAATTCGCGGGAAGGTTGAAGAAGAAGGCGAGTGTACACTCCCTTCGAAACTTTTATTTGATTATGTCAGCCTTCTTCCGAATGAACGGGTTGATTTTTTAGAGGAAGACAACCACGTTTTGCGTATTGAATGTGGAACGTTTAAAACAAAAATAAAAGGACTTCCCGCAACAGAATTTCCCCTCATTCCTCCTGTTACCGCAGAAACAGCTTATCGAATAAAGGGCGAGGTCTTTCGTCGGGCCCTTTCCCAGGTTCTTTTTGCCGCGGCCTCTAACGAGGCCAGACCAGAGCTTTCCGGTATCTTTCTCCATTTTCGATCCGGTAAAAACGGAGAGAAAGAAGCGGTTTTTGCTGCCACGGATTCCTATCGGCTTGCGGAGGCTCGTGTTGAGGTTGTTTTGGACGGGGGGCCGGAAGAAACTTCGGTTATTGTGCCGGCGCGGGCTCTGGCCGAGGTCAACCGAATTTTGTCCGTCTTTAAAGACGATGTGGAATCTCCTTCGGACCTTGTGATTCGTCTTTCTGAACAACAGGCTGTTTTTTCCTATGGAACTGTCGAGCTTATTTCTCGAACCATTGATGGAAAATACCCTGATTATCGTCAAATTATTCCTCAGGCGTTTCAGACTGAGGTTGTTGTGGATCGCGATGATCTCCTTAAGGCCGTGAAGACAGCCAGCCTCTTTTCAAGAGCGGGCCTGTTTGATGTGACGGTTCGTTTTGATCCGGAAGGAACGGCCTCTGTTACGGCCGTGGATGCCTCCCGTGGAGAAAACACCACATCTTGTCCTGCAAAAGTTTCGGGGCCCGTGCAGTCCATCTCGTTGAACTATCGCTATCTTTTGGACGGGCTTCAAGCCGTGGAAACAGAAGCGGTCCGTTTCCGCATGATCGACGGATCCAATCCTTGTATGATTGAACCAGAAGGGTCCGCGACCCCGTATCAATATCTTATTATGCCGATCCGTGTTTGATTTGCTATGTTAGTGATTCCCGTGGCTCCAGAGGTCCTACGCCTCCCTGTTGTTCGTTTGTGGAATGGGGATCGTTCGCCAGATACCCGTTTAGATGGTTTGTGCGAAATAACAAGAGGGGATCGTGGCGTGAAACTAAAAACCTTCTTTTTTTGTCCAGGAGAACACGGAAAAGAAGACGGATTAGAAATTTGGTTTGTGGATGAGGATAATCAAAATTTGCGGATTCGATTTGACTCGGATGGAGGTTTTCGCGTGCTTGGGTGTGAAGCTTCTGGGGAAGTGATCGCGGACCTCACGAACGAGTTGTCTCGTTCTTTTTCTTTAAAAGAGGCAGCTGGCCGTCGGTGTGCCGAAGGTGAGATTCCTTTTGAACTTTTTCCATCCCATGTGAAAGCCATTAATGCCTTTCTTTTTTCCGGAAAGACGTTTCTCGCCTATCACCCCCTTTCAGATCCGCACGATCGGCGAACAGAGACCTTTCCGTTGGTAAAATTGGCGTCGGTCGAATAACCCCTTTTTTGTAAGACAAAAAGACTTTTATCGGCACCCTCTATGTCGGTCGAAAGAGAAAAAGAATTTTTTCGCGATTCTCCAAGTTCAGGAGAGGTTGAAAGGGAGACTGTTTCGCCATCTCGAAGAGAAAGGCTTGGGTGGGCCGAGGGAATTTTGAACCGTCTCGTTCTATCGAGACAATACGATGAAAATGGGCGCGTAGAAACCAACCCCTATTTTCCAAAAGGACAAGCCACTCTGGTGGCACGACTTCCTCTTTCGGAATTTCTTTTGGACGTTGTTGATCTTTTTCCAGAGGAATCTCCGGAAACGGTTGCAGAACAATTTCGGCGAGCGGTTTCCTCCGTTGGGGAGAGGGTGTGGACGGGTTCCTTGGTAGAAGAGGCTTCGCGTGTTGACAAAATAGCAAGGGAATTGGCCAGGTGTGCGGCGGTGGGTGGATTTTTTCAAGATGCCAGTTCTTTGGATCAGAGGGTTTTCTTGGAAAGGTTGGGTGTTGCTTTAGAGCCTGTCTATAATCTTTTTTCAAAAAATACAGTAAAATAGAGGTTATTAAATAAGCCTCTATTTTTTGTTCTGTGCGACAACCGTATCCAAGCGATATCACAAGAGAACAGTTTGAACTCAT